>JABAOF010001401.1_pt1 | contig 138602 bp, 124 predicted proteins | sample 7062171 | NCBI WGS metagenome assembly JABAOF01 (sample SAMN14538628, study PRJNA623070) | marine sediment metagenome | biome: marine biome [ENVO:00000428]; feature: marine pelagic biome [ENVO:01000023]; material: deep marine sediment [ENVO:00002113] | place: India: Gulf of Khambhat ... | reverse complement strand
CTCCTTTATTTCGCTACACAGAGCGCCCTGGCGCCCGATCCTCCAACCACGTGGGCGTGCCGCAGGTGGTGGTGTGCCTGGCTCTCCGTTGCCCGAGGGCGCTGGGTGGCCGACGCAGCGAAATAAAGGAGGAGCCAAGGGCACAGCCCTTGGCGGGGGACATTCGCGGAGTCGGCCACCCAGTGGCCTCGGGCCAGCAGAAGCAGTGGCCAGCAAGCGCCGGCCAACAACTACTCAGCCGTCCGCACGGTTGCTCTCCACCGAAGGCGGATCGATCGGCAACTTCGTCGCCATCACCTTGTCGATGGTGCGCCCGTCCATGTCCACGATCTCCAGGCGCCAGCCCTCCCAGGTGGCGCAGTCGCCCACGCGCGGCAGGCGGCCCGTCAGCAGCATCAGCATGCCGCTGAGCGTGTGGTAGCGGCCGCGCTCCTCGTCGGGCACGCTCGCCAGCTCCAGCCGGTCCTTCAACTCGGGCACGGGGATGTGGCCATCCAGCAGCCAGGAGCCGTCCTCGCGCTGCGTGGCCCAGGCGGTCTCCGGGTCGCGCGGCTGGAACTCGCCGGTGATGGCCTCGATGAGGTCCTGCAGCGTGACGATGCCCTGCAGCTCGCCGTACTCGTCGATGACGAAGGCCATCTGCACGTCGGAGAGGCGGAAGTTGTCCAGCAGCTCCATGCCCGTGATGGTCTCGGGCACGTACAGCGGAGGCTGCAGCGGCTGCTCGGCCAGCTCGCGCGCCGCGCCGCGCAGGGCCTGCGCCATCCACTGGCGCGCGTTCAGCACGCCCTGCAAGTTGCCCAGGTTGCCCTTGACCACGGGGAAGCGCGAATGCTCGCTGCTCTCCACGCGCGCCATGTTCACCTCGAAGGACTCTTCCAGGTCGAGCACCACGACGTCGCTGCGCGGCACCATGAGCGAGCCGATCTGGCGGTCGTCCAGGCGGAACACGTTGCGCACCATGGCGTGCTCGTGCGATTCGATCACGCCCGCGCTCGTGCCTTCGGCCAGCATGGCGTGGATCTCTTCCTCGGTCACGGCGTTGACGTTGCCTTCCTTCACCCCCAGCAGGCGCAGCAGCGCGCGCGTGGACACCGACAGCAGGATCACGAAGGGCTTGGTGGCCTTGGACAGCCAGTCGATGGGCCGCGCCACCAGGCGCGCGAGCGCCTCGGGGTAGGTCTGGCCCAGGCGCTTGGGCACCAGTTCACCCACCACGATGGAGAAGTAGGTGATGACCACCACCACCAGCGCCGTGGCGCCGTATTGGCTGGCCTGCGCCGGCGCGCCCAGGGTCTGCAGCCACAGCGCCAGCGGGCCGGCCAGCGCCGCCTCGCCGACGATGCCGTTGAGCACGCCGATGGAGGTGATGCCGATCTGGATGGTGGAGAGGAAGCGGTTCGGGTCCTCGCCGAGCTTGACGGCCGCGGCGGCCGCGCCGTCCCCTTCGTCGATGAGTTTCTGCAGGCGCGCCTTGCGCGCGGTCACGAGCGCCAGCTCCGACATGGCGAAGACGCCGTTGAGGAGGATGAGCGCGATCAGTAAGGCAATTTCCATGGGGGTGTGAGAAGCAAGTGCCGGGCCGTCCGCGGCCACTGCGCGGTGCGGCGGCGCTCGAAGGCGGACGGGGCGTGGGAAACGGGGGCCGGGTCAGGCGCGCCGGGGCGGGCGGAACGGGCCGTCCAGCAGGGGCCAGCTCGGCAGGCCCACGTTCGTGGACGCCCGGGCCGGCGTCATCACGTGCGCCAGCAGCGGTGCGGCGCGCCGCTGCAGCGTGTCGGGGAGGTCGGGGAGCTCGTCGCCCAGCGCGTGCTCCAGGTCGGCCAGGCCCTTCTGGCTCTTGGCGAGCGGGTCGCTGGTGGCGGACGTGGCCAGCGCGTCGGCCGCGCGCGGCACGTCGACGATGTGGTCCGGGATGCTGAAGCCCACCACCCCGAGCAGGAAATGGCAGGCGAACAGCGCGATGAGCCAGCGGCGCATGATGGACGGGCGATTCTACGGGACCGTCTCCGCAGGCCCGTGCAGAGGACCCGCGATCAGCGCGCGAGCGACTGTCCGTGCGCCTTCACGATTTCCAGGAAACGGCGCAGCCGCGCGGCCTGGAAACGCGCCGGCGGGTAGACCAGTTGCACGGGCAGCGGCTCGGCGCGCCAGTCGGGCACCAGGTGCACGAGTCGACCGTCGCGCAGGTCCTGCGCCACGAGCCAGGCCGAGACGATGGCCACCCCCAGACCCGCGAGCACGGCGTTGCGCAGGGCGTACAGGCTGTCGGTGCGCAGGCGCGGGCGGATGTCGAAGCGCTGCGCGTTGCCGCCGCCCACAGGGTGCAGGACCACGCGGTCCCGGTAGAAGGTCTGCAGGGCCAGCCAGGGCAGTTCGCGCAGCTGATCGGGCGTGCGCGGCGCCTTGTGCCGGCCCAGCAGCACGGGCGCGCCGATCACGATGCGCGGCAACTCGAACAGCGGCACGGCCACCAGGTTCGGGTCGCGCACCTCGCCGACCTGGATCGCGCAGTCGATGCCCTCGGCCGCAAAGTCGGGCTGGCGGTCGGCCAACAGCCATTCCACGCGCACCTCGGGGTGCGCGCGCAGGTACTCGGCCAGCGGCGCCATGAGGTGCTCCTGCCCCAGCGCGTGCGGCACCTGCACCTTGAGCGTGCCGCTGGCGGTGCGCCGCGAGCCACGCAGTTCTTCCTGCATGGCGTCCCACTCGTCGATCAGCGAACGCGCCATGGCCAGACAGCGTTCGCCGTCGGGCGTGAGCGTGGCCGCGTGGGTGGAGCGGCGCAGCAGGCGCACGCCGAAGTGGCGCTCCAGCGCCTGCAGGCGGCGGCTCACGGTGGGCTGGGTGGTGTTCAGTCGCTCGGCCGCGGCCGACAGGCTGCCGCTCTCGACGATGCGCACGAAGGTCTGCAGCAACTCGATGCGGTCGATGGCGAGTGTGGCTTCTTTCATGCGTTCGACGTATGAAGGGTGTTCGCGGTGAAGTCTATCCGGGGCGGCTTTTGTTGGGAAGAATTCGCCCCATTCCACAAACCGCATAGAGATCTCGACATGTCTTCCATTCATATGACGCATGACCAGCTCGCGACCCGGGCGGTCCCGGCCGGGCTGGCCCCGCTGCTCGCGGCCGGCGCGGGCTTCAGCGTCGCGGCCATCTACTACAGCCAGCCGCTGCTGCCCGACCTGGCGCGCAGCCTGCAGGCCGGCGAGGGCGCCATCGGCGCCGTGCCCATGCTCACGCAACTGGGCTACGCGGCCGGCATCCTGCTGCTCGCGCCGCTGGGGGATCGCTACGACCGGCGCCGCGTGATGCTGGTGAAGGCCGGGCTGCTGGCGCTGGCGCTGCTGGCCAGCGCGCTGGCGCCCGGCATGGCCGTGCTGCTGGCCGCGAGCCTGTTCGTGGGCCTCACGGCCACGCTGGCCCAGGACTTCGTGCCCGCGGCCGTGTCGCTGGCGCCCGAGCACCAGCGCGGCAAGGCGGTGGGCGCGGTGATGACGGGCCTGCTGCTGGGCATCCTGCTGTCGCGCGTGGTGAGCGGCCTGGTCACGCAGGCGCTGGGCTGGCGCGCCATGTTCGGGTTGGCCGCCGCGAGCCTGGTGTTGCTGGCCGTGGCGGTGTACTGGCGCGTGCCTTCGTTCCCGGCCGCCACGCGCCTGGGGTACGGCCAGTTGCTGCGGTCCATGGCGGGGCTGTGGCGCCAGCACCCGCCGCTGCGCCGCGCTGCGCTGGCGCAGGGACTGCTCGGCCTGGGCTTCAGCGCCTTCTGGTCCACGCTGGCCGTGATGCTGCACGCCCGCTTCGACCTGGGCAGCGGCGCGGCGGGCGCCTTCGGCCTGGCGGGGGCGGCGGGTGCGCTGGCCGCGCAGCTGGCGGGCCGCCTGGCCGACCGGCGTGGTCCGCGCCGCGTGGCCGTGCTGGGCGCCGGCGTCGCCGCGCTGGCCTATGCGCTGATGCTGGGCATGGACTGGCTGCCCGTGTCGGGCCAACTCCTGCTGCTGGTGCTCAGCGCCATCGGCTTCGATTTCGGCTTCCAGTCGGCGCTGATCGCCCACCAGAGCACCGTCTACGGGTTGGACGCGGCGGCGCGCAGCCGCCTCAATGCCATGCTCATCACGGCCATGTTCGCGGGCATGGCCGCTGGCTCCGTGCTGGGTGCGTTCGCCTACGCGCACTGGGGTTGGCCGGCCATCGCGGCCATCGGCGTGGTGAGTTCGGCGCTGGCCGCGCTGTGGCGCTGGCGGGCATAGCGCAGGGCGTCGCATGGGCTTCGTGTGACTGTCATGTGAACGTCACACACCGGGGCAATACTGGCCTGTTCGGTAGAAGAAGGACTGCGCCATGCTCATGAACCACAACGACGACCTGATGCGCCGCCTGAGTGACGACCTCATGGACGGCTACGACGAGGAACTCGAGATGGAAATCGAGGACCGCGACCTGAAGGAGGACGCGGACCCCGAAGCCGCCGCGCAGCGCAAGGAGGCGCGACGGGTCTACTTCCGCGAACTGTTCCGGCTGCAGGCCGAGCTGGTGAAGCTGCAGGATTGGGTGGTGAGCACCGGCCACAAGCTGGTGGTGGTGTTCGAGGGCCGCGACGCGGCCGGCAAGGGCGGCGTGATCAAGCGCATCACGCAACGGCTGAATCCGCGCGTGTGCCGCGTGGTGGCGCTGCCCGCGCCCAACGACCGCGAGCGCACGCAGTGGTACTTCCAGCGCTACGTGACGCACCTGCCCGCGGGCGGCGAGATCGTGCTGTTCGACCGCAGCTGGTACAACCGCGCCGGCGTGGAGCGCGTCATGGGCTTCTGCGACGACGCGCAGCTCGAGTCCTTCTTCCGCACCGTGCCCGAGTTCGAGAAGATGCTCGTCAATTCCGGCATCCAGCTCGTGAAGTACTGGTTTTCCATCTCCGACGAAGAGCAGGAGGCGCGCTTCCTCGGCCGCATCCACGACCCGCTCAAGCAGTGGAAGCTCAGCCCCATGGACCTGGAAAGCCGCCGCCGCTGGGAGCTCTACACCAAGGCCAAGGAAGAGATGCTGGCGCGCACGAACATCCCCGAGTCGCCGTGGTGGGTGGTCCCGGCGGACGACAAGAAGACGGCGCGGCTCAACTGCATCCACCACCTGCTCTCGCTCATTCCGTACCACGAGGTGGAGCGGCCCGGCATCACGCTGCCCGAGCGCATCCGCCACGAGGGCTACCGCCGCCATCAGGTGCCCGGCGAGATCTACGTGCCCCAGGTGTACTGAACGCCGCGGGCGTCGCGCGGGCGAAAAAAAGCCGCCAGGCCGGGGCCTGGCGGCAATGCCTTGGATGTGCGGTCCGGTCAGAACTTGTAGTTGGCGGTGAGCGTGGCCGAGCGCGGAGCGCCCAGGGCCAGGCGGCCGCCGCCGTTGTTCAGCGCCATCAGGTATTCCTCGTCGAACAGGTTGTAGATGTTCAACTGCAGGCTGAGCTTCGGGTTGACCTGGTACTTGGCCATGGCGTCGGCGACCCAGTAAGACGGCACGTTGGGCATGTTGCCCTGGGCGCCGCTGGTGTTGACGAAGCGCTTGGCTTCCGACACGTAGCGTGCACCAAAGCCCATCGTGAGCTTGTCCCACTGGTACGAGGTCCACAACGTGGCGGTCAAGTCGGGCGACCAACGCACGCCGTCGGTGCCCACGCCTGCCGCGTTCAGCACGTCGATCTGCTTGGTGCTGGTCTTGGCCAGGCCAGCGGTGATCTGCCAGAAACGGGTGATCTGACCCGTTGCCGACAGCTCGATGCCCTGCACCTGGGTCTTGCCTTCCTGGACCGTGGCCCCAGTCAGTTGGTCCACCGTGGTCTGGTTGTCGTTGACGGTGCGGAAGATCGCGGCCGCGACGTTCAAACGCTTGTCGAGCAGGTCCCACTTGGTGCCCAGCTCGACCGTGTTGGTCTTTTGCGGGTCGAACGCAGGGTTGTTGATGTTGGTGGCGCTCGCGCTCAACTGGGTGAAGGCACCGGGAGGGGTGGAGGAGGTGGCGTACGACGCATAGACGCTCCCGTTTTCCGCGGGCTTGTAGACGCTGCCGATGCTCCAGCTCACCAGGCTGCGCGAGTCCTCGATCGGGGTGGCCCCCACGGCAGAACTCGAACTCAGCTTGTAGACGTCCACGCGCGCGCCGCCATTGATGGACCAGCGCTCGTTGAGCTCAGCGTTGTCGAAGGCGTAGACGCTGATGGTGTTGGTGGTGGTGCCCGATTCGTCGCCCGTGCGAGGACCGAAGTTGCCCATGGCCCGGTACGGGTCGGGGTTGTACAGATTGGCCGGCGCAGTGGCAGGCGTCGCGGCAACGTGCGCGAAGCTCGTCTGCTTCTCATGCAGCAGTTCCACGCCCGCGGCCAGCGAGTGCTTCACGCTGCCCGAGTTGAATTCGGTGTTCAGGCTGGTCTGGTTTGCCAGGATGCTGTTTTCCTGGTCGACACGCTGGCGCGACAGGTTCACCGTCCAGGCCGACAGTGGCCCGCCCGTATTGCCGATCCCCGCTCCGCCTGTGTTCATGCCGGTGAGCGTGCGGTCCATGTGCGTCTTGCCGTAGCGCGTGACGTTGCGAATCGTCGTGGCCTCTCCCAGGTCGTGTTCGACCTTGACGGTGAACATGTCGGCGTCGACCTTCTCGCGGTCGTTGACGCTGCCGTAGAAGTTCTCACGGCGCACTTTGGGGCCGATGACCGAGGTGTAGCCTTCGTAACCGATGGCCGGGATGCCGCCGTCGGGCACGTTGTCCTGGCGCAGGTGCTGGCTGAACAGGTGCACTCGGGTGGGCGTGTTCAGGCCGCTCACGTAGGAAAGGCCCAGGCCGTAACCCTTGTTCTCCACGAAGTCGCGGCCGTCCACACCGCTGTCTTGCGCCATGGCATTGAGGCGGAAGGCCGAGGTGTCGCTGAGTTGGCGGTTCAGGTCCACCGAGGCGCGGCGGCGGTCGCCGGTGCCGACGGTGCCGGTGACGCTGCTCTCGTCGCCCAGATGGGCCTGCTTGGACACCAAGTTGATGAAGCCCGAACTGGCACCACGACCGGTTTCGGCACCGGCGGCGCCTTTGACGATTTCGACCTGTTCCAGGTTGAACGTGTCGCGCGTGACGGCGCCCAGGTCGCGGATGCCGTCCACGAAGATCGACTGCTGCAGTGAAAAGCCGCGCAGCTGGAAGGTGTCGCCGGCGGAGGTGTTGCCGTTCTCACCCATCTGCATGGTGATGCCGGGGGTGTTGCGCAGGGCTTCCATCAGCGTGACGGCGCCTTGCTCCTCGATCACCTCCTTCTTGATGATCTGCACCGTCTTGGGCGTGTCCAGCAGCGGGGCGGTGAATTTCTCGTTGGCCGATTTTTCGGCCTTGTACGGCACCTCGGCCGCCTCTTTCACCGTGACGGTGGGCAGGGTGGTGCTGGTGGTGCCTTGCGCCATGCCGGCGGCGGGCGCGACGGCGGCCAGCAGGGCCAGGAGTTGGGTGGAAGGGCGAGGGGAGCAGCGGTGCTTGCGTGCCATGTTGGGTCCTTGAGGCAGTGGTGAGTCGGCTGGCTGGCTTCCTCATCACGGCGCGCAAGTGCCGGTGGGCACGAAGGGGAACGCTGGGTCGGTGGCTGGCTGCGGGCGAGATTATTGCTAATGAAAACGGTTCGCATTCACAATACATGCAAAATTTCCACACACTTTGTTGCGTTGGCACATCAACAGCCGCCCCTGGGCGTACCGATTGCCTGTGACAGCAGGAGGTGTCATTTCTGCTGCAAAGCACAAAAATCCCTATGGGCTGGATAAAGACTATTAATCCGACTCATCCATAGTCATCGACTATGATTGACCCTGTCGCGTTGAACACTGTTCGGCGCCGTCACCGTCTTTCCCTTTCCCCTTCAACCGCAACCAGGAGTTCCCATGTCCCTGATCAACACCACCGTTCAACCCTTCTCCACCACGGCCTTCCACAACGGCAAGTTCGTGCCGGTGAGCGACCAGAGCCTGCGCGGCGAGTGGTCGGTGCTGGTGTTCATGCCGGCGGCCTTCACCTTCAACTGCCCCACCGAAGTGGAAGACGCGGCCGACAACTACGCCGAATTCCAGAAGCTGGGCGCGGAGGTGTACATCGTCACCACCGACACGCACTTCTCGCACAAGGTGTGGCACGAGACCTCGCCCGCCGTGGGCAAGGCCAAGTTCCCGCTGGTGGGCGATCCGACGCACGCCCTGACCCGCGCCTTCGGCGTGCACATCGAGGAAGAAGGCCTGGCGCTGCGCGGCACCTTCATCATCAACCCCGAGGGCGTGATCAAGACCGCCGAGATCCACGACAACGCCATCGCGCGCGACATGAAGGAAACCCTGCGCAAGCTCAAGGCCGCCCAGTTCGTGGCCAAGAACCCCGGCCAGGTGTGCCCCGCCAAGTGGAACGACGGCGCCAAGACCCTGACGCCCTCGCTGGACCTGGTCGGAAAAATCTGACCACCCCCGCGCCGCGCCTGCGGCGCGTCACCCCCTCAAGGGGGCGATGCCTACCGACCGGCAAAGCCGGATCGGTGGCATCCCTGGTTGGAGCCCCTCGCTCCGCTGCTTCTGGCAGTACCGCTGCCCGATGGGCTTCGTGGCCCATCCAACAGCGGCATTGACGCCGGTCTTCATTGAAAGGAGTCCCCCATGCTCGACGACACCCTCAAGGCCCAGTTGCAGGCTTACCTGGGCAAGCTGCAGCGGCCCATCCGCCTCATCGGCTCGTTCGACGATTCCGCCTCGTCGCAGGAACTGCGCGAGCTGCTGCAGACCATCGCCGGCCTGTCGGACCAGGTGTCCTTCGACGACAGCGGCACGGACGAGCGCAAGCCGTCCTTCGTGATCGCCCGCGAAGGCGAGACCACGGGCGTGCGCTTCGCCGCCATTCCCCTTGGCCACGAGTTCACGTCGCTGGTGCTGGCGCTGCTGTGGACGGGTGGTCATCCGCCCAAGGCCGAGCAGGAGACGCTGGATGCCATCGCCACGCTGCAGGGCGATCTGCGCTTCGAGGTCTACATGAGCCTGAGCTGCCACAACTGCCCGGACGTGGTGCAGGCGCTGTCGCTGATGGCGATCCGCAACCCGGCCGTGCAGGTGACGGTGATCGACGGCGGCCTGTTCCAGGCCGAGGTGGAGCGCCGCCAGGTGATGGCGGTGCCCATGGTCTTCCTCAATGGCGAGGAGTTCGGCGGTGGCCGCATGTCGCTGGAAGAGATCGTCGCCAAGCTCGACGTGAACGCCGATGCGCGCGAAGCGGCCAAGCTGGACGCGAAAGACCCGTTCGACGTGCTGATCGTGGGCGGTGGCCCGGCCGGTGCCGCGGCGGCCGTGTACGCGGCGCGCAAGGGCATTCGCGTGGGCGTGGCGGCCGAGCGCTTCGGCGGTCAGGTGAACGACACGCTGGCGATCGAGAACTACATCAGCGTGCTGGAAACCGACGGCCCGAAGTTTGCCGCCGCGCTGGAAGCGCAGGTGCGCCACTACGGCGTGGACATCATGAACCTGCAGCGCGCCGAGAAGCTCGTGCCCGCCAGCGAGCCGGGCGGTCTGGTGGAGGTGCACATGGCCAATGGCGCCGCACTCAAGGCGCGCAGCGTCATCCTGTCGACCGGCGCGCGCTGGCGCAACGTGAACGTGCCCGGCGAGGCCGAGTACCGCAACAAGGGCGTGGCCTACTGCCCGCACTGCGACGGCCCGCTGTTCAAGGGCAAGCGCGTGGCGGTGATCGGTGGTGGCAACTCGGGTGTCGAGGCCGCGATCGACCTCGCTGGCATCGTCGAGCACGTGACGCTGATCGAGTTCGCCGACGCGCTGAAGGCCGACGCGGTGCTGGTGCGCAAGCTCCAGAGCCTGTCCAACGTGACGATCCACGTCAACGCGCAGACGACCGAGATCACGGGCGCCAACGGCACGGTGAACGGCCTGGGCTACAAGGACCGCGTGAGCGGCGAGCAGCACCACGTGGCACTGGAAGGGGTGTTCGTGCAGATCGGCCTGGTGCCCAACACCGAATGGCTCAAGGGCACGGTGGAGCTGAGCCGCTTCGGCGAGATCGTGATCGACGCCAAGGGCCACACCAACGTGGAAGGGGTGTTCGCGGCCGGCGACTGCACCACGGTGCCGTACAAGCAGATCGTGATCGCCGCGGGCGCAGGGTCCACGGCCGCGCTGAGCGCGTTCGATCACCTGATCCGCCTGCCGGTGGTGGAGGCGGCGGCGGCCGCGTGATCAGGCGGCCCCTGCCGTCCCCGCATAGCGCCTGAAGCGCTGCAGCAGCAGCGCTGCCGCTGCCCGGTGTGCAGCGGAGCGCTGGCCCGCGTCGGCCAGCCCGAGCAGGAACTCGAGCTGGTCGGCCGGCGATTTCCACAGCCAGTTCGAGCCCGCATGGGCGTGCAGGTCGACCAGCATGGCGTCGATGCCCGCTTGCGCCTGGGCCAGCCGGTCCTTGTCGAGCGCTTGCAGGATGAGCAGTTCGGCGTCCGCCACGGCGCTCCAGAAGTTCGGCGCGCGGGCGTGCTGGCGGCGCAGGCTGGTGCTGGCCTGCGCCAGGCGCCGCGGCTCCAGGGGGCGCCCGCGCACCACGTCGGCGGCCAGCAGGTTCATCGCGGGATGGAAGGCCTCGTCCTGGCCCTGGCGCAGGGCCAGGGTTTCAGCGCGCTGGTAGTGCTCGGCCATGCCCTCCAACGCCTTCGCGCAGGCCGAGTCGTCGGGAGCCAGTCCGCGCTCATGTGCCAGCCGCTCGATCTGCGCCAGTCGCTTGAAGGTGCCGCCTTGCAGGCTGGCGCGCTCGACGGAATCCGCCAGCGCCACCAGGGCCTGCAGGCTGTCGAGCGCGCGCGCCACGTCAGCTCGGGCCTGTCGCAGCGCCTCGGGCAGCGCGTCGGTCTGGCCGACGGCGTCGCGCAGGCGGTACCAGGCCCGGCGCGCCAGCACGTTGGCCAGTTGTTCCGCCGCCCGGATGCCCGCGCTGCCGTCGCCGGCGCGCACCGCCTGCTCGAACCAGCGCACGGCCTCGTCGAGCCGATCGGCTTCGCGCCAGGCCAGGCCGAAGGCCTCGGCAATGGCGCCGCTGCCGCCCCAGGGTTCCTGGAAACGGTCTTGCAGGTGGCGCAGGCGCTCGACCATTTCCGCGGGAGCGAGGTCGCCGGTGTTGCATTGCGCGATGAGCGATTCCAGCGCCACCACCAGCGCCGGCGGTGAAGCCACCGAGGCGTAGCGCTGCTCGGCCGGCAAGGGGGCGTGGGCCGCCTCGCCGCCAGCGCGCTGCCAGACCCAGTCGGGGTCGCCATAGCACTGGTAGGCGGCCCAGGTGTTGCTGCCGCCATCGGCGCGGTAGGCCTCGACGCGACCGGCCCACGCGGCGTCCATGAAGCGCTGGCCATCGAGCAGCCGGCGGTAGAAGGTGGTCGCGAAGGCCGCGGCGGCGCCGTCGGACACGGCCCAGCCGGCCGCCACCACGCAGCGCACGCCGATGCGGATCAACTGCTGGGCCAGGCCGGCGGCGAGTTCGCTGCGGTTGTCGGCCCCAGCCAGCGAGGCGCTCTTGTCCGCCGCGAGGTGGCAGCAGTTCAGGAACACCAGCTCCGGCACCACGCGCATGGCTTCGATTTCGCGCGGGCCGATGAAGGCGCCGTCGCTGAGCACCACGCCGCGCAGGGCCGGGCGGATCGGGCCCTTGTCGCGCGCGAGGGCGGCCTCGCCATGGCCGGCGATGTGCAGGACCCGGTAGGGCCGCTCGAACAGCGCGTTGATGATGTCGGCGGCGCCGGGCTTGTGGCCGTCTTCGTCGGCGATGAGGCGGCACACCTCGCTCTCCGCCAGGCCCTTGGGGCCCAGCAAGGCCGCGGCCACGGCACGGGCCTCGGCGCGTGCGCCCGGCAGTTCGGCCAGGGGCTGGGGGCCGCTGGCGGGCTCGCCCACCACCAGGGCGTGGTCCTCGATCGTGGCGTCGCGCACCTGGGCGCGGAACACCTCGGTGCGCAGGCGGCGCACCAGGCGGTTGCGGATGGCCCAGGGTTCCTTGGGGTCGCGCCGGCGGTCCAGCGGCGCGTCGAGCAGTTCCCAGGGAACGGTGGCCGAGCGGTCGTCGAGCTCGAGCACGAGTTCGCTGGTGCCTTCCAGGCTGCTCTCCAGGTCCTGCGGCACGAGCAACTGGAACAGCGTGCGGCCGAGCTGAGGATCGCGTGTGAGGTGGTTGGACGCGGTGGCGACCAGGTCGTGGATCAGGCGCTGCTGCAGCGGCTGCTGGCGCACCTCGCTGCGTGCGCGCTTGGTGTCCAGGGTGTAGGTGATCACGGGCTCGCCGTGGCGGTCGTCGTGCACGGTGGCGCTGACGAAGTCGTAGCCGGTGCCGCGGTAGCCGCTGTCCAGCGGGCGGCGCAGGGCGCCGGGTCCGGACTCGATGAGCGGGGCGAGGCGGAAATGCCCCTGCGCGGCGCCCGCCAGCATCTGCAGCGCCGACCAGGCCTCGGTCGCGCGGTCCAGGAACAACTCGTTGATGTGCAGGTGGCTCACCTGGGGCCAGCGGCCCTGGGCCAGGCGGGCGTTGGCTTCGCGCACGCCGTGCGCCAGGGCCTGGGCCGAGGTGCCCACGTGAATGCCGCTGCCGCCGCTGGCGATCAGCGTGCTGGTCAGCTCGAACTGCGCTGGCGGCCCCGCCGGGTCTTCGGCCAGGCGCAGGGCCCAGGCGATGGTGGCCTGGCAGATGGTGTGCACGAGCTGCGCGCTGCCCAGCTTGCCTTCGGCGCCGAGGCCGGCCACCACCACCCAGGGCGGCTGGGGCAGGCTCAGGGGACGCGCGGGGTGCTCGTGCCGGTTGACGAAGATCTGGTGGGTGCCGGGCGCTTCGGGGTACAGGCCGGCGGCCAGCGAGGCCGACAGCACGCCGCCCAGCAAGCGGTCCGCCACCGCCTCGGTCCCGGTGAGTCGGGACGAGACGTAGTGGCCCACCAGCAGTGTCTGACCGACGAAGACCAGGTCGCGGTTGTGCACGGTGATGGCCAGCGGCGGGGCGCCGGGCGGTGGCGCCGGTGCCGCAAGGGGCTCTTCGGGGTCGAGCAGCGCGTGCACGTCGACCAGTGGCTCGTCCACGGCGCGCCCCTGGCGCGAGGGGCGGCTGCGCACCGAGGGTGTCCCGGTGGGCCCGCCGGGCGCGCCGCGCGCGGCGCCACCCACCGGCTCCAGCCGCGTGGTCTCGCCGCGCTCGAGCAGGTCGAGGTAGGCGTCGAAGGCGCGCTCGGCCTTGGGCAGGTCGCCGTGGGCGCAGTCCAGCCGCCAGGCGCGCACGCCGGGCAGCAGGGCGCTCTCTTGTGTCACGCGGCCGTCGCCGCCATCGGGGCGGTCAAGGTAGACCAGGCCTTCGTCCTCGTCGAGTTCGTAGCCGGCGGGTGTGAAACGCGAGCGGCCGATCACCATGACGAGGCGGTCGCGGAACGCGGGCAGGGCCTCGCGCGCCTGCCGGTCGAGCCGCTCGCGCAGCGCGCGCGCCTGGTCCAGCACGGACTGCGGCGGGATGCCCCAGCGGTAGATGGCGCGCTGCGGTCCTTCGCTGTGCCACGCCAGCGCCCGCTCCAGGGTCTTCATGTCCTGCTCGGCCAGCTCGCTCCAGCGCTGGCTGGAGGCCAGACCCAGCGCCGGGTCCAGCAGGCCGGCCTGCAACTGCAGGAAGCCCGGCATGGCGGCCATGATCTGGCGCGCGCGGTGGTCCTGGAAAGGCAGGCCGAAGGCCACCAGCGCGTTGCCGAAGTTGTCGTCGCCCGAGAGCACCTGCATGGGCGCGAAGGAGCCGCCGTTGGGCGTGCCCAGCATGAGCAGGCGCGCGCCGGGGCGCTGCGCCCAGCGCTCCCACACGTCCGGCCGTTCGAGCTGTGCCGTGCGCGCAAGCACGCCGCCCATGGAGTGGGCGAGCAGGCGCACCGGTTGGCCGCTGTCCTCGCGCGCGGCCAGGGCCCGTTCCATGCACTCGGCAAGCCGGCGGGCTTCTTCCTCGATCGGGCGTCGCCAGTCGAAGTCGAAGGGAATGAGCTCGTGCGTCTCGCTCAGGCGCCGCGCGAGCTTGTCGTAGAAGGCGCCGATCGGGCCGTCGGGACGCACCTCGCCCGGCTGCCCCTGCCAGGCCAGGCGGTCGAGTCCGCCGATGATGCGCAGGCCCAGCCACACGCGCTGTCCGTCAACGGCCAGGTGGCTGCCCAGGATGCCGGGCAAGAGGATCACGGCGGGTCTGCGCGCCGCCTCCCGTGCGTCGCCGCGCGTGGGGGGCGCGCGCACGCCGGTCTCGCTCTGCCCCGCCCAGGACAGCGGGCCGATGGGGCGAAAGCCCGCCGGCTGTTCCTGCATGAGGCCGTCGCACACCGCCTGGGCGGTGCGCGGGTGGCTGAAGTAGGCGAAGTGCGTGACGTTTCCGCCGCGTTCGAGCACGAAGCTCGCGCCGGCCTGCGCGCCGTCGGCCGCGCGCGGCGCGCCGCCGTACATGGAGCGCGTCTGCACCACGAGGTCGTTGTCGGTCCAGTAGAAGGCGTCGGCCAGCAGCGTCTTGACCCAGGCGCGGACCGAGTCGCCTTCGATGTCGCCCGCCACCACGCGCAACTGGCCGGGCAGGGGGCCGCGCGCGTCGCTGGCGTGCAGCCACTGCACCAGTGGGCTCAACGGCGTCATGGCCTGCAAGCCAGGCAGCTCCTGCGGGTCGGTGCGGTGGCTGGCGACCTCGCCCAGGAAGTGGAGCAGTTGCGGCGCCACCGGCACACCGGCGAGCTCCAGCGTCCACTTGAGCACCGACACGTAGGCGTCGAGCCGTCCGGAGGCCAGCAGCGTGCCACGCGCGGGGCAGGCCACGCGCAGCAAGCGCTCGACGCGGATGTCGCGGCCCTTGAGCTCCGCCGCGAGCGCGCGCAGGGCGCGCAACTGGTCGCGGTGTCCCTCGGCCTTGAACGGCGCGAGCGCGGCTTCGTCGAGTTCGGGGTGCGCGCACACGCGCGCCAGCACCTCGCCCACCAGGCCGCCGCGCGAGTGGGTGAGCAGGTGCACGCGCGCGCCGTCGGGCAGGGCCTTGGCCAGCATCAGGGCGTTGTCGATCGGGCTCACGCTCAGCGTGGGGTGGTCGAGCGCGTAGACGCGGCCAGCGTAGTGGCCGAACAGCTCGCGCACGCGCTGCGGGTGGTGCAGCCAGAGCTTGCCGAAGGTGCCGTGGGTGTCGGAGAAGGTGCCGTGCAGCAGCACCAGCAGCGGCGCGCCCGCCGGCGCGGCGGGGATGCGTTCCAGCGGCGCCTCCCCCTTGAGCGAATCGCTCATGGCTTCGGCCGAGAGCGGGTGCACGCCGGGCGTCACCTGCTCGTCGAAGCGCCTGGCGAGGCGGCGCGCGGTGAACCGCGCCGCGGGCTCCAGCGCCATCCCGGTGATCACCTCCACCGCCGACAGCAGCGCGCTGCCCAGGCCGGCGCGTGTGGCGCCGCGCGGCGCCAGCCCGGGCCAAGCCAGTTGCGCGGGAATGGCGGTCTCGTCCGCGCCGGCGCGCACCGCCGCGGCCTGGGCCTGCATCAGGGCCTGCGCGGTGAGCGGGTGCAACACCAGAGAGGGCCCGTCGGTGATGTGCAGCACCACGGCGTCCTGTCCGGGCCGTGCGCTCAGGCGTTGGGGCGCGCCGCCGCCGCGCAGCGCGCCCACCTGCACACGCTGAAGCACCTGGCCCCGTGCACCGAGCGCGCTCGGCGCGCTGGCCGGACCGCCGCGCGTGGCGTCCGGGGACGCGGCCTGGCCGTGGACCACGAACACGATGGGGGGGCGGTCGACGCTCATGGATTCACCTCCGTGTGGCTCGCCCGCCCCCGGCCAGCGGTGCTGCGGGGGAGGGCGGCCCCGGGCGCCGGTCGACGCGCCGCCGTGGCCACGGGCGCTTGCCGCTGCGACCGGTGCAGCACCCCAGGCCCCGAGCGCGGCACCGCCAGGCGCTCGATGAAGTCGTTGCAGACCCAGCCTTCCAGGTCGGTCTCGCCGACCACCGCCACGCGGCTCCAGCGGTCCAGCGGCTCCAGCAGGATCAGCTCGGTCCCGCGCCGCAGCGCGGTGCCCAGCGCGGCGTGCTCGGCGCCCGGTCCGCCGCGGATGTTCAGCTTCGTGGCGGTGACCACCCAGCGCGGCGGCGCGTCGCTCCCGCGCCCCAGCGCACGGCCGCGCACGGCGGCCAGCGGAAACGCGGGGCCCGGGTCCAGCTTGCGCCCGCGCGCCACGTCCTCGTGGCCCAGCACGTCCTCCAGGTCGTAGTGCGCCACCAGCAGCTCGCACAGCTCCAGCGCGCGCCCGATCTGCGCTTCGGTGTAGTGGTGCCAGGGCCGCAGGCCGCCGCCGTGCTTGTGCTCGGCCAGCACCACCTCGTCCTCGGGGTAGGCCCGGCCGAACCAGGACACGCAGCGATCGCCTTCGCGGTGCAGCAGGCCGGCGTTGTCCATCTCGATGCCGATGGCCACCGGGTTGAGGCCATTGACACCGGCCCACTGGCTCACGCCCGCATGCCAGGTGACCAGGTTGAAGTCGGCCAGTTGCACGATGCGCCCGTCGCGCCCGAGCACGAGGTGGGCGGAGGCATTGCCTTGCGGCTTGCGCGCGCACAGCGAACGCACGGCGCTGTCGGTGTCGCGCCCCGCCGTGTAGTGCAGCACCAGGAAGCGCGGACGCAGCGTCCCGCCGGTATTGGGCGTCGCCTGGTGGCTCACGCCCGGCCCGCTCAGCCGGTGGTTGGCGATCTTGAGCATCTCGGCTCCTCGGACGAGAGGGGCACGCTGGAAAGGCGGTCGTGCCCGGACCGCTGGTTACACCGTAAAGGGCGTCTGTTGCAGGAATCCGGCCGCCGGGCCGAGCGTGAACAGATTGGGTGACTGCGTGGCCGGCAGGCCCGCGCGCACCAGCGCGTGCAGACGCGCATGGCTGCCCTTGAAGCGGCCGTCGTTCCACACGCGCAGCAGTTGGCCGGTGAAGGCGCCGTTGTGGTCGCCGTCCATGGAGAACTGGTTGTCCTGGCAGCCCGAGATCAGGATGACGGCGGGCTTGAAGTCCTTGACGATGGCGCTGAGGCGCTGGCTCACGGCGACATTGGCCAGCGCCGTGTCGGGGTCCACCGGTGCGGCGCTGGCGGCCTTGGCCACGTCCCGCTGCAGGTCGTCGTAGAAGGCGCGGTGCGCCTGGTACACGCGGCGGGCGATGTCGCGCGGCATCTGGCGCGGACGGCCATTGGCCAGGGCCGGATCGGGCGCGCGCGTGACGGTGCCGCTGTGGCAACTGTCGGACAGCACCAGCACGCGCACGCCCTGGCCAAAGCGGCTCAGTTCCAGGTACAGCTCGTCGTCGATGAACTGGCCGTCGTACAGGCACCAGGTTTCGTCGAGCTTGTCGTCCTCCTCGTCCTGGTCGCCGGTCACGTCGTCGACCTGACCCCCGTGGCCGGAGAACGTCAGCAGGAACAGATCGCCCGCCACGAGTGCCTTGGCGGCGGCGCGCAAGGCGCGCAGCACGTTGCGGCGCGTGGCCTTGGGGGTGATGAGCAGGCTGGCCTTCAGGCCGCGGGCGACGGCCAATGCGGCCATGTCATGGGCGTCGGCCTCGCAGGCCGCCAGCGGCCCGGTCCAGCCTTCGTAGGCATCGGCGCTCACCTCGTTGATGCCGATGTGCAGCGACAGTCCCCGGGGGGCGCCGCCGCTGTCCGCCTTGCCCTTCTTCGTCATGGCACCCTCCAGGGGTAACAATCCGTGAAACGCCGCACGGATTCTGGGAGGGCACCACAGGCGCGTCAATCGCGGGGGTCGCGCCGCTCCCCCAACTGAGGGAGGCGGGCCGCGGCGATCCGCCGGGGGCCATCAATATTCCAGGCGCTCGGGCCGCAGCTCCTGCAGGATGGTGGTGGCGATCTCCTCGATCGACTTGGTGGTGGTGGACAGCCAGCGGATGCCTTCGCGGCGCATCATGGCCTCGGCCTCGGCCACCTCGTTGCGGCAGTTCTCCAGGTCGGCGTAGCGCGAATTGGGGCGGCGCTCGTTGCGGATCTCGCTCAGGCGGTCGGGCGCGATGGTCAGGCCGAAGAGCTTCTTGCGGTGCGCCACCAGGGCCGGCGGCAGCTTGCGGCGTTCGAAGTCTTCGGGGATCAGGGGGTAGTTGGATGCCTTCAGGCCGTACTGCATGGCCAGGTAGAGCGAGGTCGGCGTCTTGCCGCTGCGGCTCACGCCCACCAGGATCACGTCGGCGCTCTCCAGGTCCTTGTCGCTCTGGCCATCGTCGTGCGCCAGCGAGTAGTTGATGGCCTCGATGCGGTCGTGGTAGGCCTTGCTCTTGGAGGCATCGGAGAAGCGGCCCACGCGGTGGTTGCTCTTGATGCCAAGCTCTTCCTCCAGCGGTTGAACGAAGGTGCCGAACATGTCGAGCAGCATGCCGCGGCAGTGGTGCTGGAAGACGTCGAGCACCTCGTCGTTGACCACGGTGGTGAACACCAGCGGGCGCTTGCCCTCCACTTCGGCGGTGTGGTTGATCTGGCGCACGGCCTGGTGGGCCTTGTCCACGCTGTCCAGGAAGGGCAGTCGCACCCGGCGCACCGTGGCCTCGAACTGGGCGAGGATGGCGTTACCGAAGGTTTCGGCGGTGATGCCGGTGCCGTCGGAGACGAAGAAAACCGTTCTGAGGGACATGGGAGGGCGTCCTTACAATCCGCTGCTGTTGCGTGGCGGGCCATTATCCGGGCCACGCCGCCCCCCGATTTCCGCCTTGCCCGGTGGCCGACCCACAACAGAAGCACAGGTCACACGCTGGCGCATGGACCCCCGGTTTTTCAACCTCAGGAGTTTTTCCATGTCCAACCTGTTCGAGCCGACCGCCCTGGTCGTGCCCTTCGAAAAGCTGCGAATGAGCGACGTCGAGTCGGTCGGCGGCAAGAACGCCAGCCTCGGCGAGATGATTTCGCAGCTGCCCAGCGGCGTGAAGGTGCCCACGGGTTTTGCCACCACGGCGCACGCCTTCCGGGAATTCCTCAAGCACGATGGCCTGGCCGACCGCATCAACGCCCGCCTGGGCTCGCTCGACACCGAGGACGTGCGCGCCCTGGCCGCGGCCGGCGCCGAGATCCGCGGCTGGGTCGAGGCCCAGCCGTTCCCGGCCGATCTGGAACAGGCCATCCGCGCGGCGTTCATCACCCTGAGCGAAGGCAATGACAAGGCCTCGTTCGCGGTGCGCTCCTCCGCCACCGCCGAGGACCTGCCCGACGCGTCTTTCGCCGGCCAGCAGGAGACCTTCCTCAACGTGGTCGGCATCGACGAGGTGCTGCACAAGATGAAGGAGGTCTTCGCCAGCCTCTACAACGACCGCGCCATCAGCTACCGCGTGCACAAGGGTTTCGCCCACGCCGACGTGGCGCTGTCGGCCGGCGTGCAGCGCATGGTGCGCTCCGACCTGGGCGCGGCCGGCGTGATGTTCACCATCGACACCGAGAGCGGCTTCTCCGACGTGGTCTTCATCACCAGCAGCTACGGCCTGGGCGAGACGGTGGTGCAGGGCGCGGTGAACCCCGACGAGTTCTACGTGCACAAGCCCATGCTCAAGGCGGGCAAGCGCGCGCTGATCCGCCGCAACCTGGGCAGCAAGCTGATCCAGATGGTGTTCAGCACGGCCGAGGAGAAGGCCGCGGAAGGCCCGCTCAAGGGCAAGCTGGTGAAGACCGTGGACGTGCCGGTGGAGCAGCGCAACCGCTACAGCCTGAGCGACGCCGACGTGGCGCAACTGGCGCAATACGCGCTGGTGATCGAGCAGCACTACGGCCGGCCCATGGACATCGAGTGGGGCAAGGACGGCACCGACGGCCAGATCTACATCCTGCAGGCCCGCCCCGAGACGGTGAAGAGCCAGGGCGCGGGCAAGACCGAGGTGCGCTACAAGCTCAAGGGCAAGGGCGCGGTGCTGGCCAGCGGCCGGGCCATCGGGCAGAAGGTGGGCACGGGCCCGGTGCGCCTGGTGCACAGCATCAGCGAGATGGACAAGGTACAGCCCGGCGACGTGCTCGTCACCGACATGACCGACCCCAACTGGGAGCCGGTGATGAAGCGCGCCAGCGCCATCGTCACCAACCGCGGTGGGCGCACCTGCCACGCGGCCATCATCGCGCGCGAACTCGGCATCCCCGCCGTGGTGGGCTGCGGCGACGCCACCGAGTTGTTGAAGGACGGCACCCTCGTCACCGTGAGCTGCGCCGAGGGCGACACCGGCAACATCTACGACGGCCTGCTCGAGACCGAGGTGACCGAAGTCAAGCGCGGCGAGATGCCCGATCTCGACGTCAAGATCATGATGAACGTGGGCAACCCGCAGCTCGCCTTCGACTTCGCGCAGATCCCCAACGGCGGCGTGGGCCTGGCGCGGCTCGAGTTCATCATCAACAACAACATCGGCGTGCACCCCAAGGCCATCCTCGACTACCCGCAGATCGACGCCGATCTGAAGAAGGCGGTCGAGTCGGTGGCGCGGGGCCACGCCTCGCCGCGCGCGTTCTACGTCGACAAGGTCGCCGAAGGCGTGGCCACCATCGCGGCGGCCTTCTGGCCCAAGCCGGTGATCGTTCGCCTGTCGGACTTCAAGAGCAACGAGTACCGCAAGCTCGTGGGCGGCTCGCGCTACGAGCCCGACGAAGAGAACCCCATGCTGGGTTTCCGCGGTGCGGCGCGCTACATCAGCCACGACTTCGCCGAGGCTTTCGCCATGGAGTGCGAGGCGCTCAAGCGCGTGCGCGAGGACATGGGCCTGACCAACGTGCAGGTCATGGTGCCCTTCGTGCGCACGCTGGCGCAGGCGCAGCGCGTGACCGAGCTGCTGGCGGCCAAGGGCTTGAAGCGCGGCGAGAACGGCCTGCAGCTCATCATGATGTGCGAGATCCCCAGCAACGCCGTGCTCGCCAAGGACTTCCTGCAGTACTTCGACGGCTTCTCCATCGGCTCGAACGACCTCACCCAGCTCACTCTGGGCCTGGACCGCGACTCGGGCCTGGAGCTGCTGGCGCACGACTTCGACGAGCGCGACCCGGCCGTGCGCGCGCTGCTCAAGCTCGCCATCGGCGCCTGCAAGGCCGAAGGCAAGTACGTGGGCATCTGCGGCCAGGGCCCCAGCGACCACCCCGACTTCGCGCAATGGCTGCGCGACGAGGGCATCAGCTCGATCTCGCTCAACCCCGACACGGTGGTCGACACCTGGCAACTGCTGGCGCAGCCCGGGGCCTGAGGTCTTCGGTATTCACCAAGACAACGGCCGGGGAGACCCGGCCGTTTTTCATTGCGCCGCAGCGAAGCACCCACGGGAAAACCCCGAGAGGGTTTGACCTGCCTGGGCGCCTTGTCTGACACCTTTGTAAGAAGGCGGTAAGTTGCCCGCCCAGAATCGCGGCAAATCAAGGCACACCCTTCGCATGCTGCTGCTTCTCTCCGCCCTCAAGCTGATCTTCGAGATCGCGCTCATGTCGCTGTTCGGCCAGTGGGTGCTGGGTCTGCTCGCTGGCGCCAAGCGAGACACCAATCTCTTCTATCAGATCCTCGCGCAGGTGGGCCGGCCCTTCGTGGTGATGGCGCGCTTCATCTCGCCGCGCAGCATCGTGCTTGACCGCCACGTGCCGCTCGTGGCCTTTCTCGTGCTGGCCTTTGCCTGGATCGTGGTGACCGCGCTGCGCATCAACCACTGCATCCACATCGGCGTGGAGTTGTGCAAATGACGGGTGCGCTCAATCGCTGGTTCCTTCGCCTGCAGATCAAGTCGCTGCTGGTGTTCAACCGGCGCCAGGCGGCGCTGGATCGCGTGGACAGCCTGCTGGCCATCGACCCGGACGACGCCTACGCCTGGGCCACGCGCGCGCACGTGCTGGCGGAGCAGGGCGACAAGGCCGGTGCGGCGCAGGCGCTCGAACGCCTCGTGAACCTGCAGCCGCGACACGCGGCGGGCTGGTTCAACCTCGGCTTCCTGCGCGAGGACCTGGGCCGCATCGACGAGGCCGAGGCCGCGTTTCGCCAGGCCATCGCCCTCGACGACACATTCGACCGGGCCTGGTACGGCCTGGCCCTGTGCCTGATCCGCCAGCGCCGTTTCGACGACGCCGTGGTGGCCCTCAAGCGCAACACCGAACTGCAGCCCATGAGCCCGTACGGCTGGTACCAGCTGGCGCGGGTCCATGTCGACCGGCAAGAGCCCGAGGAGGCGGCGAAGATCATTCGCCACCTTCGAAAGTTCGAGCCCAAGGTGGCCGCTCAGCTGGAGCGCGAAACCGGTCTGGGGAAATCCCCGGCTTGAAGCGCGCTGCCGCCGAGCGGCTGAGCAAAAGGGGTGCCGGGCGCGAGCCCGGTGCCGAGAACACGGACCGGTTGCAGGCCGCCATGAGGAGACGGTGGTGTCCGTGACGTGCCCGAGAGGGTCTTGTTGATGGAGGTCGACGCGATGCAATTGTCTGAGAAGCACCGCCACTACTGGCGGAAGAACCTCAACATCACGGCCATATTGCTTGCAATCTGGTTCTTCGTGACGTTCGTGGTGGGCTACTTCGCCCGGGATCTGAACTTCAACTTCTTCGGTTGGCCGTTCAGCTTCTGGGTTGGCGCGCAGGGGGCTCTGGTGGTCTACGTGGCCATCATCGGCTTCTATGCCTGGTACATGAACAAGCTCGACATCGAACACGGTGTCGACGAAGCCGAGGAGTGAACCATGGCAGGCATGTTTGAAACCGGCGCCGCCGGCGGTGCAGGCTCCAACGCTGCATTCAAGAAGCAGCTCAACAAGGTCTACAAGTGGTACACGGGCGGCTTCTTCGTCTTCGTGGTCGCCCTGGCCATCTTCGAACAACTCGGGCTGTCGCGCGAGTGGATCGGCTTCATCTTCCTGATCGCCACGATCGCGCTCTATGCGGGCATCGGCATCATGAGCCGCACCACCGACGCGGCGGAGTACTACGTGGCCGGGCGCCGCGTGCCAGCCGTCTACAACGGCATGGCCACCGGTGCCGACTGGATGTCGGCCGCGTCCTTCATCGGCATGGCCGGCACGCTGTACCTCTCGGGCTACGGCGGCCTGGCCTTCATCATGGGCTGGACGGGCGGCTATTGCCTGGTGGCGCTGTTCCTGGCGCCGTACCTGCGCAAGTTCGGGCAGTTCACCATCCCCGACTTCCTGGGTGAGCGCTACGGCGGCAACCTGCCGCGTTTCCTTGGCATCTTCGCCGCCATCCTCTGCTCCTTCACCTACGTGGTGGCGCAGATCTACGGCGTGGGCATCATCACCGCGCGCCTGACCGGCGTGGCCTTCGAGCTCGGGGTCTTCCTGGGCCTCGGCGGCATTCTGGTGTGCTCGTTCCTGGGCGGCATGCGCGCGGTCACCTGGACGCAGGTGGCCCAGTACATCATCCTGATCATTGCCTACATGATCCCGGTGGTGTGGCTGTCGGTGAAGCAGACCAGCGTGCCGGTGCCGCAGGCGATCTATGGTCAGCAACTGCTCAAGGTCACCGAAGCCGAGAAGCGCCTGATCAACGATCCGAAGGAGCTCGAAGTGCGCGGCGTGTTCCAGGCGCGCTCCGACGCGCTGGCCGCGAAGCTGAAGGATCCGGCCGCCGCCCTGGCCGCCGACAAGGCCGCTGCCGACAAGAAGCTGGCCGACCTGCGCGCCGCCAATGCGCCGAGCGCCGAGATCGCCGCCGCCGAGAAGGCCGTGGCCGACATGCCCAAGGACGAAGCCGCCGCGAAGGCCGCCTGGACCAAGGCCAAGGCCGCCGCCGACGCCAAGACCAAGCCGCTCAACGGCATGCCACGCCATGCGCAGCAGTACGCGGGCGATCCGAACGGGGACGCCGCGGCGCAGAAGACCTTCGACGAATCGCGCCGCAACTTCCTCGCGCTCATCTTCTGCCTGATGGTGGGCACCGCCGCCTTGCCGCACATCCTGATGCGCTACTACACGGTGCCCAGCGTGAAGGAAGCCCGCGCCTCGGTGACCTGGTCGCTGTTCTTCATCTTCCTGCTGTACTTCACGGCGCCTGCGCTGGCGGTGCTGGTCAAGTTCGAGGTGTTCACGTCACTCGTGGGCACACCGTTCAACAACCTGCCTGAATGGATCGCGGCCTGGAACCGCGTCGATCCCGGATTGCTCTCGGTGACCGACGTCAACAAGGACGGCATCCTGCAGCTCAACGAGATGAGCATCGGCGGCGACATCATCGTGCTGGCAACCCCGGCCATCGGTGGCCTGCCGTACGTGATCTCGGGCCTGGTGGCGGCCGGCGGTCTCGCCGCGGCGCTGTCCACCGCCGACGGCCTGCTGCTGACCATCGCCAACGCGCTGTCGCACGACCTGTACTACAAGATGATCGACCCCAACGCCTCGACGGCGCGCCGCGTCACGATCTCCAAGACGCTGCTGCTGGTCGTGGCCCTGTGCGCCGCCTATGTGGCGGCCCAGAAGCCGGCCGACATCCTGTTCCTGGTTTCCGCGGCCTTCTCGTTCGCGGCGGCGGCGTTCTTCCCGGCCCTGGTGCTCGGCATCTTCTGGAAGCGCGCCACCGGCATCGCCGCCTCGCTGGGCATGATCGCCGGCCTGGGCGTGACCTTCTACTACATGGCCACGACCCAGCCCTGGCTGCGCTCGGTGTTCGGTGTCACCTCGCCGATCGAGCTGTGGTGGGGCATCCAGCCGATCTCCGCCGGCCTGTTCGGCGTGCCGATCGGCTTCGCCGTGATCATCCTGGTCAGCCTGGTGACCCCGGCGCCGAACAAGAAGATCCAGGAGCTGGTGGAGCACGTGCGCTACCCCAACCTGCGGGCCGCATGATCGGCGCCTGAGAGGCCTTTCACCCGCCCGAGGCGGGTGACTCCACGGCCCGGACCACCGCAAGGTGGCCCGGGCCTTTCACTTTTGTATAATCGCGGGCTTGCCTTGCTGCACCCCTGCTGACGCCTGGGGGCAGCTGTCAACCTCCCCGGCCAGGGTTTTCCGGTCGGCCGGGGTCATCCACAAGGAGAGTCCATGCGTCACTATGAGATCGTCTTGCTGATCCACCCGGATCAGAGCGAACAGGTTCCGGCCATGCTGGAGCGCTACAAGGGCATGATCACCGCCGGCGGCGGCAAGATCCACCGCGTTGAAGACTGGGGCCGCCGTCAACTGGCGTACCAGATCAACAAGCTGTCCAAGGCCCACTACCTCTGCGTCAACATCGAGGCCGATCAGGCCGTGATGAACGAGCTGGAGCACGCCTTCCGCTTCAACGACGCCGTGCTGCGCCACCTGAGCGTGCAGCGCAAGAAGGCCGACACCGGCCCGTCGTCCATGATGAAGACGGTCGAGCGCGAAGAGGCCCGCAAGGCCCAGCAGCAGTCGCAGGAGCAATCCGCCTGACGCCCCTGGCGTGAGGCTCGCGGGAATCGGGTGAACCGTTTTCAGTTGCAGGCCGCGGTGGTGCAGGTGCAGAACCTGCGCTACACACCGGCAGGCATCCCGGTGCTCAACCTCGTGCTCGAACACGAGTCGCAGCAGACCGAACTGGACACCCCCCGAACCGTCGCCCTCCAGATCCGTGCCGTGGCCTTCGGGCCCCTGGCCGAGACCCTGCAGAAACAGGCGCTCAACGAACTGGCGGTGTTTGGCGGCTTCCTCGCGAACGCGCGCAACGGCAAAGGCGTGGTTTTCCACATCCAGGCATTCAGCAAGACATAGGAAAGGCCCATCATGGCTGCACCCAAGCGTTTCAACAAAGACAAGCGCCCCAAGCGCAACACCCAGTCGCTGCTCTTCAAGCGCAAGCGCTTCTGCCGTTTCACCGTCGCCAAGGTCGAAGAGGTGGACTACAAGGACATCGACGTCCTGCGCGACTTCATCTCCGAGAACGGCAAGATCATTCCCGCGCGCCTGACCGGCACCCGCGCGATCTACCAGCGTCAGGTCACCACCGCCATCAAGCGCGCGCGCTTCCTGGCCATGCTGCCCTACAGCGATCAGCACCGCGTCTGATCGAGGAGCCCGACATGCAAGTGATTCTTCTCGAAAAAGTCCAGAACCTCGGCGCCCTCGGCGATGTCGTCAAGGTCAAGGACGGCTACGCCCGCAACTTCCTGATCCCGACCGGCCAGGCCCGCCGCGCCACCAAGGACGCCCTGGAGGCCTTCGAAGCCCGCCGCGCCGAACTGGAAAAAGCCGCTGCCGCCAAGCTGGCCGCTGCCCAGGCCCAAGGCGAGAAGCTCGCCGCCACCAGCCTCAAGCTCACGCAGAAGGCCGGTGTGGATGGCCGCCTGTTCGGGTCCGTCACCAACCACGACGTGACCGACGAGCTGCACAAGCTCGGCTTCAAGGAGGTGGTGAAGTCGCAGGTGCGCATGCCCAACGGCCCGCTGAAGGCCGTCGGCGACTACACGGTGCAGGTCAACCTGCACACCGACGTCACGGTCGACGTGGCCGTCTCGGTGCTGGGCGAAACCGCCTGATACCCGCGAGCCGTCCGGCTTGCCGAAAGCCGCTGTCTTCGGGCAGCGGCTTTTCTTTTTCCCGTCCCTGCCTGTCCCGCGTTTCGCACTGGATATGCAGGACTTCTCCCCAGCCTTGTCCACACCCGGGAGGGGTATCCGGGCTTACCATGCCCCTTTGCCCAGAAGCCGCATGTCCACCGCCTTTTCCAGCCCCTTTCCCGACCTTGGTAGCGGACTCGACGACACCGGCGACCGACAAGTCGCTCAGCTCCGCGTCCCCCCCCATTCCATCGAAGCCGAGTCCAGCGTGCTCGGTGGCTTGCTGCTCGACAACGGTGCCTGGGACCGCGTCGCCGACCTGCTCAACGACTCCGACTTCTACCGCTACGAGCACCGCCTGGCGTACTCGGCCATCGCCGCGCTGGTCAATGCGTCCAAGCCGGCCGACGTGGTGACGGTGTTCGAGCACCTGCAGAACCTCGGCAAGGCCGAGGAGGCGGGAGGCTTGGCTTACCTCAACTCGCTCGCGCAGTACGTGCCCAGCGCGGCCAACATCCGCCGCTACGCCGAGATCGTTCGCGAACGCGCCGTGCTGCGCAAACTCGTGGCCGCCAGCGACGAGATTTCCACCTCCGCCTTCAATCCGCAGGGCAAGCCGGTCGCCAAGATCCTCGACGAGGCGGAGCAGAAGATCTTCAAGATCGGCGAGGAAGGCTCGCGCATGAAGGAGGGCTTCCAGTCGATGGACCGGCTGGTGGTCGACCTGCTGGACCGCGTGCAGGAGATGGCCGACAACCCGCAAGACGTGACCGGCGTTCCCACGGGCTTCATCGACCTCGATCGCATGACGGCGGGCCTGCAGGGCGGTGACTTGATCGTGCTGGCGGCGCGCCCGTCCATGGGCAAAACCGCCTTTGCGATCAACATCGCCGAGCACGTGGCGCTCAACGAAGGCCTGCCCGTGGCCGTGTTCTCCATGGAAATGGGGGCCGCCCAGCTCGCGGTGCGTATCGTGGGCTCCATCGGCCGCATCAACCAGGGCCACCTGCGCACCGGCAAGCTCACCGACGAGGAATGGCCGCGCCTGACCGAGGCCATCGAGAAGCTGCGCCACGTCTCACTGCACATCGACGAGACGCCCGGCCTCACGCCGAGCGAGTTGCGCGCCAATGCCCGGCGCCTGGCGCGCACCTGCGGCAAGCTCGGCCTGATCGTGGTCGACTACCTGCAGCTCATGAGCGGCTCCAGCAGCGACGGTGGCGACAACCGCGCCACCGAACTTGGCGAGATCTCGCGTGGACTGAAGATGCTGGCCAAGGAGCTGCAGTGCCCGGTGATCGCGCTGTCGCAGCTCAACCGCTCGGTGGAGCAGCGCACCGACAAGCGCCCCATGATGAGCGACCTGCGCGAATCCGGCGCCATCGAGCAGGACGCGGACATCATCATGTTCATCTACCGCGATGAGTACTACACCAAGGACGCCTGCAAGGAGCCAGGGGTGGCGGAGATCATCATCGGCAAGCAGCGAAACGGCCCCACCGGGACCGTCAAGCTGGCCTTCCTGAACATGCTGACCCGCTTTGAAAGCCTGGTCGGCGGCGGAGACTATTGAGCGTCAGAGGACTTCAGACGCAAAGTCAGCCAGCCGCGAGCGCTCGCCACGCGCCAGCGTGATGTGCCCGCCGTGCGGCCAGCCCTTGAAGCGGTCCACCGCGAAGGTCAGACCCGAAGACCCTTCGGTGAGGTAGGGCGTGTCGATCTGCGCCAGGTTGCCCATGCAGATCATCTTGGTGCCAGGGCCCGCGCGCGTGATCAGCGTCTTCATCTGTTTGGGCGTCAGGTTCTGCGCCTCGTCGATGATCACGTACTTGTTCATGAAGGTGCGCCCGCGCATGAAGTTCATGCTCTTGACCTTGATGCGGCTGCGGATGAGCTCGTTGGTCGCCGCGCGACCCCACTCGCCGGCGTTGCCGCCGTCGCCCTTGGCCAGGAACTCCAGGTTGTCGTCGAGCGCGCCCATCCACGGGCCCATCTTCTCTTCCTCGGTGCCGGGCAGGAAGCCGATGTCCTCGCCCACGCTCACGGTGGCGCGGGTCATGATGATCTCGGTGTAGCGCCGGTCGTCGAGCACCTGCGTGAGGCCGGCGGCCAGCGCCATCAGCGTCTTGCCCGTGCCGGCCGTGCCCGCCAGGGTCACGAAGTCGATCTCCGGATCCATCAGCAGGTTGAGCGCGAAGTTCTGCTCGCGGTTGCGGCTGGTCACGCCCCAGACGGCGTTCTTGAGGTGGGTGTAGTCCTTGAGCGTCCTGAGCACCGCGGTCTTGTCGCGGATCTCGGTCACGCGCGCGTACAGCGAGGGCTCGCCAGGTGCTTCGAAGTAGACGAACTGGTTGATGTAGAACTGGCTCACCGCCGGACCGCTGACGCGGTAGAAGGTGTGGCTGCCGCTCTGCCAGCTTTCGATGGTCTTGCTCTGGCGCGTCCAGAAGTCCTGTGGCAGCGCGAGCGAGCCCGGGTAGAGCAGTTCGCCATCGTCCAGGGTCTTGTCGTTTTCGTAGTCCTCGGCGGCCAGACCCAGCGCGCGGGCCTTCACGCGCATGTTGATGTCCTTCGACACCAGAATGACCTCGCGCTCCGGGTGTCGCTGGCGCAGCGCGGCCACCACGCCCAGGATCTGGTTGTCGGCCTTGCCCTGCGGGAGCGCGGCGGGCAGTTCGCCCAGCAACTGCTCCGTCTGGAAGAAGAGCTGCCCGCGCGCGGACTGGTGACCGGTGGCCGAGAGCTTCAAGCCCTTGGTCATGTCGCCGCCGGCCTGCGCGGCCAAGCCATCGAGGTTTCGGCTGGTCTGTCGACCGTTGCGCGCGACCTCGGTCATGCCCTTCTTGTGGCCGTCGAGCTCCTCCAGCACGATCATCGGCAGGTAGATGTCGTGCTCTTCGAAGCGGAAGAGGCTCATTGGGTCGTGCAACAGCACGTTGGTGTCGAGCACGAAGAGGCGGGCGGGACCGCCGCTGACGCCCTTGCCCGGGGCGCGGCGCCGCGCGGCGGCCACCGGCGACGGGGTGGCGGGTTTGACCGCGGCGGGTGCGGCCGGCTCGGGGCGTTCCGGGCGGCTCTTGAGTTCCAGGGCGGGCGCGGGAGCCGTCGCTGGCGCGCGGCGGGTCTTGGCCGCTGGCGCTGGCCGCGCCTTGCGGGGCGCGGGCGTTTCGACCGGCTCGGGTGCCGTCAGTGTGTCGTCGTCCGGGAGGATGTTCAGGCCGCCGCTGCGCTCGTCGAAGTCTTCGAGGCTGGCGTTGGAGGCCTTCAGGGAATAGGCGTCGGGGGCGAGGAGGGCGGCGCGTTTGGAGGGGGCGGGGGGCAGGGGCATGTGGGCTTCAGCGTGCGGGCTCGAAAAAACAAAAAGCCGCCGGGAGAACCGGGCGGCTTTGCGTGCGTCGGACGGGAGGGAAACAGCGGTGGACGGGGAAGATGCCCGAAGACATGCGGACCACTATACACCTTCCACATGTCGCCGAAGGCTCGGCGTGGCGGCGGGGCAGCGAGGTGTCGCTGCGCCGCACCATCGCGATCAGGCGGCCTTCTTGAGCGCCTTGACCGCCTTGAGCACTTCCTCGACGTGACCGGGGACCTTCAGACCGCGCCACTCCTGGCGCAGCACGCCGTCAGGTCCGATCAGGAAGGTGCTGCGCTCGATGCCCTTGACCTTCTTGCCGTACATGATCTTGTTCTTGACCACGCCGAACATGTGACACATTTTTTCCTCGGTGTCGGCGATCAGCTCGAAGGGCAATTCGAGCTTGGCCTTGAAGTCGTCGTGCGACTTCATGTTGTCGCGCGAGACACCGAACACCTGGGCGCCGGCCTTGACAAAATCCTTGTACTTGTCGCGGAACTGCATGGCCTCGGTGGTGCAGCCGGGCGTATTGTCCTTGGGGTAGAAATACAGCACGAGCGTTTGCCCGAGGTGGCTCTGGTGGCTGACCTTGATGCCGCCGGTGGCCTGGGATTCGAACTCGGGGATGGGTTTGTTGACAACGACGGCCATGCTGTGGAGACCCCTGACGTAAGTGGATGGTGTTGCGTTGGCTGCCCGAACGGCCGGACGGGCGCTCCGTATGCATACGGAAGGTCTGGCCGGGCAACAGCCCGCTATTTTACCTCCTCGGGGCCCGGATTACCCGTTTATGGGCGGGGATCCACCTTCTTGCAGGAGGGCCGCGGTGACGCGCCGCCCCTCACCGGCCAGGATGTTGTAGGTGCGACAGGCGGCCGCCGTGTCCATCGTTTCGACGCCAATGCCCCGTTCGAGCAGGCCTCGCAACAGGCGCGGCGCGACGAAACGCAAGCTCGAACCGCTGCCGAAGATGACCAGCTCGGGCGTGACGCCATCCGGCTCCACCAACGCCTCGAAATGGGCCGGCGTTAGGTCCTCGAAGCGCTGGCACTCCCAGGGGCGCAACTGCCCGGCCGCGCTCAGGACCACACTCGCCTCCTGCCGCTCGCCATTGACCGCAATCCAGCCTTCGCCGAGCGAGGTGATGGCGAGTTGGTGGGGCGTGTCGGGGTGCAGTTTCATGGGGCGTTCGCGCCCTGGGCGGGTCGGGGAACTGTGGTCAAATTGCCGGTTTGCTCGTGGCTGGCGAGGCTTGCATCTTAGCCCTGCGTGTCGCGATCCCGTCGTCGGAGGGACTTTGAAGACCATCCAGAAATCCGCCAAGCTCGCCAACGTCTGCTACGACATCCGCGGTCCCATCATGGACGCGGCGCGGCAGATGGAAGAAGAGGGCCACAAGATCATCAAGCTCAACATCGGCAACCTGGCGGTGTTCGGCTTCGATGCGCCCGAGGAGATCCAGCAGGACATGATCCGCAACCTGCCCAACTCGGCGGGCTATTCGGACAGCAAGGGCATCTTCGCGGCGCGCAAGGCGGTGATGCACGAGACGCAGCTGCAGGGCATCAAGGGCGTCACACTCGACGACATCTACCTCGGCAACGGCGCGAGCGAGCTGATCGTGATGGCGACGAACGCCTTGCTGGACGACGGTGACGAGTTGCTGTTGCCGGCCCCCGATTACCCGCTGTGGACGGCGGCGACGAGCCTGTCGGGCGGCACGCCGGTGCACTACATGTGCGAGGAGTCCAAGGGCTGGATGCCCGACATCGACGACATCCGCCGGAAGATCACGCCGGCCACCAAGGGCATCGTGGTGATCAACCCGAACAACCCCACGGGTGCGCTGTACTCCAGGGAATTGCTGCAACAGATCGTGGCCATCGCGCGCGAGCACGGGCTGGTGATCTTCGCCGACGAGGTCTATGACAAGGTGCTGTACGACGGCGTGAAGCACGTGCCCATCGGCAGCCTGTCCGAGGACGTGCTCACGCTCACCTTCAACTCGCTGTCCAAGAGCTACCGATCCTGCGGCTACCGCGCGGGCTGGCTGGTGGTGTCGGGCGACAAGAAACCCGCCAAGGACTACATCGAGGGCCTGAACATGCTCTCGAACATGCGCCTGTGCGCCAACGTGCCGGGCCAGTGGGCGATCCAGACCGCGCTGGGCGGCTACCAGAGCATCAACGACCTGGTGCAGGAAGGCGGGCGCCTGCGCCGCCAGCGCGACCTGGCCTACGAACTCATCACGGCGATCCCGGGGGTGAGCTGCGTCAAGCCGCAGGCGGCGCTGTACATGTTTCCGAAGCTCGATCCGGCGATGTACCCCGTGCAGGACGACCAGCAGATGTTCCTGGAACTGCTGCAGGAAACGCGCGTGATGCTGGTGCAGGGCTCGGGCTTCAATTACCCCGACAACCAGCACTTCCGCATCGTCTTCCTGCCGCACGAGGACGACCTGCGCGAGGCCATCGGCCGCGTCGCGCGCTTCCTCGAGCACTGGCGAAAACGCCACGGCAACTGAGTTCTTCTTATCTGACCGACCGATGAAACCGATTCAAGTGGGCCTGCTGGGCATTGGCACCGTGGGCAGCGGCACCTTCAACGTGCTGCGACGCAACCAGGAAGAGATTCGCCGCCGCGCCGGCCGCGGCATCGAAATCACCATGGTGGCCGACCTCGACGTGGCGCGCGCCAGGGCCGTGGTCGGTGAGGGCGTCACCGTGGTGAGCGACGCGCGCGAGGTGATCGCCAACCCCGACATCGACATCGTGATCGAGCTCATCGGCGGCTACGGCATCGCCAAGGCGCTGGTGATGGAGGCCATCTCGGCCGGCAAGCACGTCGTCACGGCCAACAAGGCACTGCTGGCGGTGCATGGCACCGAAATCTTCGCTGCCGCCTCGGCTCGCGGCGTGATCGTGGCCTTCGAGGCCGCGGTGGCCGGTGGCATCCCCATCATCAAGGCGCTGCGCGAAGGCCTCTCGGCCAACCACATCGAATGGATCGCCGGCATCATCAACGGCACCACCAACTTCATCCTCTCCGAGATGCGCGACAAGGGGCTCGACTTCGAGGTCGTGCTCAAGGAAGCGCAGCGCCTGGGCTACGCCGAGGCCGACCCGAGCTTCGACATCGAGGGCGTGGACGCCGCGCACAAGGCGACCATCATGAGCGCCATCGCCTTCGGCGTCCCGGTGCAGTTCCACAAGGCGCACGTCGAGGGCATCACCAAGCTGTCGGCCACTGACATCCGTTACGCCGAGCAACTGGGCTACCGCATCAAGCTGCTGGGGATCACGAAGCGGGCACCCAAGGGGATCGAGTTGCGCGTGCACCCCAGTCTGGTGCCGGCCAAGCGCCTGCTTGCCAATGTCGAAGGCGCGATGAACGCGGTGGTGGTGCACGGCGACGCCGTGGGCACCACGCTGTACTACGGCAAAGGCGCGGGCAGTGAACCCACCGCCAGCGCCGTCATCGCCGACCTGGTGGACGTGACGCGCCTGCACACGGCGGACCCGCACCACCGCGTGCCGCACCTGGCCTTCCAGCCCGACGCCATGAGCGACCTGCCGGTGCTGCCCATGAGCGAGGTCATCACCAGCTACTACCTGCGCATGCGCGTGGCCGACGAGGCGGGCGTGCTGGCCAAGGTCACGGGCGTGCTCGCGCTCAACGGCATCAGCATCGACGCCGTGCTGCAGCGCGAGGCCGACGAGGTGGGCGGCGAGGGCGCCACCAGCACCGACCTGATCATCCTCACGCACGACACGCGCGAAGGCACCATGGACACCGTGCTGGCCGAGTTGCAATCCCTGCCCACCGTGCTGTCGCCCATCGTGCGCATCCGCAAGGAAGAGCTTCGCTGACGTGAGGCACCCCCGCAGCGCCTTCGGCGCTTCCCCCCTGAAGGGGGCAACACCAGCGGCCCGGCCAAGCCGGTTCCGCGGTGTTTCCCGGTTCGACCGCGGCGCTCGCGGCGGATCGGGTGAGAGTGAAATGGACCGTTGATATGTTGTATCTCTCCACCCGCGGCCACGCGGACCGCAAGCGCTTCTGCGAAATCCTGCTCGAAGGCCTGGCGCCCGACGGTGGCCTGTACCTGCCCGAGCGCTACCCGCAAGTGGACGCCGCCAGCTTGCAGCGCCTGCGCGGTGTCTTCAACGAAGGCAAGCCCGGTGGCTACGCGGCGCTGGCCTTCGAGATCCTCTCGCTCTACATCGACGACATTCCCGCGGCCCATCTGCGCGCGATCTGCGAGCGCACCTACACCGAGGCGGTGTTCGGCAACCCGGCCATCGTGCCGCTCAAGCAACTCGACGACGGCTTCTACCTCGAGGCCCTGTCCAACGGCCCCACGCTGGCCTTCAAGGACATGGCCATGCAACTGCTCGGCCAGCTGTTCGAGTACGAACTCGGCCGCCGCGGCGAAGAGCTCAACATCCTGGGCGCCACCAGCGGCGACACCGGCAGCGCGGCCGAGCACGCCATGAAGGGCAAGCGCGGTGTGCGCGTGTTCATGCTCAGCCCCCACGGCCGCATGAGCCCCTTCCAGCAGGCGCAGATGTTCAGCCTCACGGACCCGAACATCCACAACATCGCCGTCGAGGGCGTGTTCGACGATTGCCAGGACATCGTCAAGGCCGTCAGCAACGACCTCGACTTCAAGCGCCGCCACAAGATCGGCACGGTCAATTCCATCAACTGGGCGCGCCTGCTCGCGCAAGTCGTCTATTACTTCGCCGGCTATTTCCAGGCCACGGGCAGTGACAGCGAGCGCGTGAGCTTCACCGTGCCCAGCGGCAACTTCGGCAACGTCTGCGCCGGTCACGTGGCGCGCCAGATGGGCCTGCCCATCCACCGCCTGGTGGTGGCCACGAACGAAAACGACGTGCTCGACGAGTTCTTCCGCACCGGCGTCTACCGCGTGCGCGGCAGCGCCGACACGCACGAGACCTCCAGCCCGTCCATGGACATCTCCAAGGCGAGCAATTTCGAACGCTTCGTCTTCGACCTGGTGGGCCGTGACCCCGCGCGCTGCAAGGCCCTGTTTGCCGACGCGCTGCCGCGCGAGGGCCGCTTCGATCTCAGCGGCGACGCCGTCTTCGCCGATGCCTCCGCCCACTACGGCTTCCTGAGCGGGCGCAGCACCCACGCCGACCGACTCGCCACCATCCGCGACGTCGACCGCCGCTTCGCCGTGGTGATCGACACCCACACCGCCGATGGCGTGAAGGTGGCGCGCGAGCACTTCGAGCCGGGCGTGCCCATGGTGGTGCTGGAAACCGCGCTGCCGATCAAGTTCGCCGAAACCATCGTCGAGGCGCTGGGCCACGAGCCCGAGCGCCCGGCCGCCTACGCGGGCATCGAGGCGCTGCCCAAGCGCGTGAAGGTCATGGCGGCAGACGCGGCGGCGGTCAAGGCGTACATCGCCGAGCACACCACGGCCGCATGAACGTCGTCGGCTTCGCGGGCTTCTCGGGTTCGGGCAAGACCACGCTGGTCGAGCAGCTCATCCCGGCCCTGCGCCTGCGTGGGCTGCGCGTCTCGGTCATCAAGCACGCGCACCACAGCTTCGACATCGACCACCCCGGCAAGGACACCTGGCGCCACCGCGAGGCCGGCGCCGTGGAGATCGTGGCCGCCTCGCCCAGGCGCATGGTGGTCATGCGCGAGTTCGAGACCGAGACCACGCACGACGTGCACGCGCTGGTCGCGCGGCTGAGCGCCGCCGTGGACTGGGTGCTGGTCGAGGGCTTCAAGGCCAGCAGCCTGCCCAAGGTCGAGGTCTGGCGAGAGGCCAGCGGCCAGCGCGTGATCTACCCGGCGCAGCCGCTGGTGCTGGCCATCGCCACCGACAGCCCCGCCGCCCTGCCCGAGCCACCCGCACGCCCGGTGCTGGATTTGAACGCCCCCGATGACGTGGCCGCGTGGCTGGTCGACAATGCCAGCCGGTTCCACTACAGCCCACCCGAGAAGACATGAACGCCCCGGCCCGCGCGCCCCTGATGGCCCTGGACGACGCCCTGGCCGCCTTGCTCGGCCGCGCCGCGCCCCTGGCCGGCACCGAATCGGTGCCTACCTTCGACGCCGTGGGCCGCGTGCTCGCCCAGGACCTGGTGAGCGCCCTGCAGGTGCCCCCGCAAGACAACTCCTCCATGGACGGCTACGCGGTGCGCCGCGCGGACGTGACGGAAAAGGGCGTGGTCCTGCCCATCAGCCAGCGCATCCCGGCGGGCCACGCAGGCGAACCCCTGCAGCCAGGCACCTGCGCGCGGATCTTCACTGGCGCCCCCATGCCCGAAGGCGCTGACGCCGTGGTGATGCAGGAGGACACGCGCGAGGTCGGCGGAGACCTGCACGCGGTGCACATCGACGCCATTCCCGAGCCCGGCCAATGGGTGCGCCGCAGCGGCGAAGACGTGGCGCGCGGCGCCACCGTGCTCACGCGCGGCCAGCGCCTGGACGAGGGCGCGCTCGGCCTGGCGGCCAGCCTGGGGCTGGCGCACCTGAAGGTGGTGCGCCGTCCGCGCGTGGCCCTGTTCTCCACCGGCGACGAACTCGTGATGCCCGGCGAAGTGCCGCCCGAGGCCATGAAGCCCGGCGCCATCTACAACTCCAACCGCTTCTTCCTGCGCGCGCTGCTGCAGCGCTTCGGCTGCGAGGTGAGCGACCTCGGCATCGTCCCCGACAAGCGCGAGGCCACGCTGGCCGCGCTCAAGACGGCGGCCGACCACCACGACCTCATCCTCACCAGCGGCGGCGTGTCGGTCGGGGAAGAAGACCACATCAAGCCTTCGGTGCAGCAACTCGGTGGGCTCGACCTCTGGCAGATCGCCATGAAGCCGGGCAAGCCGTTCGCTTACGGCCACGTGCGGCGCGACGCCGGCGCGGGCGCCGACGCCGCCACCGCCTGCCACTTCATCGGCCTGCCGGGCAACCCGGTGTCCAGCTACGTCACCTTCCTGCTGCTGGTGCGGCCCTTCCTGCTCAAGCTGCAGGGCGTGGCCGACCCCGCCGCCCTGCGCCTGCCGCCCGCCACGCCGCTGCGCGCCGACTTCAGCCTGCCGCGCGCCGACAAGCGCCGCGAGTTCCTTCGCGCGCGCCGCCATGGCGACGGTGGCGTCAAGCTCTTTCCCAACCAGAGCTCGGGCGTGCTCACCTCGGTGGTCTGGGCCGACGGCCTGATCGACAACCCATCGGGCACCACCATCGCACCTGGCGACACCGTGCGCTTCGTCGCCCTGTCGGACCTGCTCGCATGAACACCATCCAGTTGCGCTACTTCGCCTCCATCCGCGAGGCCATCGGCACCGGTACCGAGCGGCTCAGCACGGCGGCGCCCACACTGGCCGCGCTGCGCGACGAACTCATCGCGCGCGGCGGCGCGCACGCCGAGGCGCTGGCGCGCGGCAAGGCCGTGCGCGTCTCGCTCAACCAGACCATGGCCGACGAATCCGCCGCGCTCGCCGATGGCGCCGAGGTGGCTTTCTTCCCGCCCGTCACCGGGGGATGAGCGTGGCCAGCCGGGTCTCCATCCAGACCGATGACTTCGACCTGAGCACCGAGGTCGCGCGCCTGCGCGCGCAGGACAAGGGCGTGGGCGCCGTGTGCAGCTTCATCGGCACCGTGCGCGATCGCAACGACGGCCAGTCCGTCAGCGCGATGGAGCTGGAGCACTACCCCGGCATGACCGAAAAGGCCATCGAGGCCATGATCGACGAGGCCTTCCGCCGCTTCCAGATCCTGGGCGCACGGGTCATCCACCGCGTGGGGCCGCTCCAGCCACTCGACCAGATCGTGCTGGTGGTCGTCAGCTCGGCGCACCGCGGCCAGAGCTTCCAGGCCTGCGAGTTCCTGATGGACTACCTCAAGACCCAGGCGCCGTTCTGGAAGAAGGAAGAGACGCCCGCCGGCGCGCGCTGGGTCGACGCGCGCGTGAGCGACGACGCGGCGCTGGCGCGCTGGGGCATCCAGGCGGGCAACGCCTAAAAAGCTGGCGATGGGCCCTGCCGTGATTGAGGCCATCGAACGCAACACGGTCCAGGCCGTGGCACCGGAGCATGTGGACGAGGGGCTGCCCGGCTGGCTGCTGCCCATGGACCGCGGCACCGTGGGGCGGGCGCAGTGCGCGGTGCCGCTGTCGCACGCGGTGCCCGACCCGGCCCTCATCGACACCATTGCCGAGCGCTACCGAGCGCGTGGCTTCGCGGTGGCCTGGCGCTTGCCCGAATTGCCCGAGTGGGACGCCTTCGTCCATGCCCTGGCCGAGCGCGGTTTCACCCGCACCCAGCCCACGCAAACCCACATCGCCGAAGCCGCCGAACTGTTGCGGCGCCTGCCGGACCCGCCGCAGGGCATCGAACTGCGCCTGACGGACACGCCCGACGCGGCCTGGCTGGCCATGTTCCTCGGCGAAGGGCTGGACCCGGTGGACGGCGCGAGCCGCTCGCGCGCGCTCTCGCGCGCCGTCGGCACGCGCTTTGCCAGCCTGAGCGAAGCGGGCCAGACCCTGGCCTGCGGTGCCGCCAGCTTCAGCCACGGCTGGTTGGGCGTGCACGGCATGCGCACGGCGGCGCGCCAGCGCGGGCGCGGCTTGGCGGGCATGGTGCTGCGCGCCATGGCGGGTGAGGCGCTGCGCCGGGGCATCCCGCGCGTGTTCCTGCAAGTCACGGCGGACAACACGCCCGCGCTGGCGCTCTACCAGCGCGCAGGCTTCCAACTGGCCTGGCCGTACGCCTACTGGAGAAATTGAACCACCCCTGCCGCGCTTTGCGCGACCCCCTCAAGGGGGCGGCACCTGCAGCCCGGCGGAGCCGGTTCCGGTGCCCTGGGGCGCTGTCGATGTCCTGCCGGCTTGAAAATGACCCCATCGCCGCCATGTGCTTGGCAATCCACTTTTTCCGGAGCGCCCCTCTCATGCGTCTCGACAAACTCACCACCAAATTCCAGGAAGCCCTGGGCGACGCCCAATCGCTCGCCCTGGGCAATGACCACGCCTACATCGAGCCCGTGCACCTGTTGCTGGCCATGCTGCGCCAGACCGACGGGCCGGTGTCCATCCTGCAGCGCGCCGGCGTCAACGTGCCCGGCCTGACCCAGGCGGCCGAAGCGGCCGTCAAGCGCCTGCCCCAGGTGCAAGGGCAGGAGCAGGTCCAGGTCGGCCAGGAGCTGGCCAAGCTCTTGCAGGCCACCGAGAAGGAATCCATCAAGCGCGGTGACGCCTTCGTCGCCAGCGAGCTCTTTCTGCTGGCCGTGGCCGACGCCAAGGGCGAGCTGGGCCGCATCGCCAACGAGAGCGGGCTCTCGCGCAAGAGCCTGGAATCGGCCATCGCCGCCGTGCGCGGTGGCCAGCAGGTGGACAGCCCCGAGGCCGAAGGCCAGCGTGAGGCGCTCAAGAAATACACCATGGACCTGACCGAGCGCGCCCGCGCCGGCAAGCTCGACCCGGTGATCGGCCGCGACGACGAGATCCGCCGCGCCATCCAGGTGCTGCAGCGGCGCACCAAGAACAACCCCGTGCTCATCGGCGAACCCGGCGTCGGCAAGACCGCCATCGTCGAGGGGCTGGCCCAGCGCATCGTGGCGGGCGAGGTGCCCGACAGCCTGAAGGGCAAGCGCGTGCTGAGCCTGGACATGGCCGCGCTGCTGGCCGGCGCCAAGTACCGCGGCGAGTTCGAGGAGCGCCTCAAGAGCGTGCTGCACGAACTGGCCAAGGACGAGGGCCAGACCATCGTCTTCATCGACGAGCTGCACACCATGGTGGGCGCCGGCAAGGCCGAGGGCGCCATGGATGCGGGCAACATGCTCAAGCCCGCTCTGGCGCGCGGCGAGCTGCACTGCGTGGGCGCCACCACACTCGACGAGTATCGCAAGTACATCGAGAAGGACGCCGCGCTGGAACGCCGCTTCCAGAAGATCCTGGTGGACGAGCCCACGGTGGAGGCCACCATCGCCATCCTGCGCGGCCTGCAGGAAAAGTACGAGGTGCACCACGGGGTGGAGATCACCGACCCGGCCATCGTGGCCGCGGCGGAGCTCAGCCACCGCTACATCACCGACCGCTTCCTGCCCGACAAGGCCATCGACCTGATCGACGAGGCCGCGGCCAAGATCAAGATCGAGATCGACTCCAAGCCCGAGGCCATGGACCGGCTGGACCGCCGTCTCATCCAGCTGCAGATCGAGCGCGAGGCCATCAAGAAGGAAACCGACGAGGCCTCGCAGAAGCGCCTGGGCCTCATCGACGTCGAGATCGACCGGCTCAAGCGCGAACTGGCCGACCTGGAGGAGATCTGGAAGGCCGAGAAGGCGCAGGCCCAGGGCTCGGCCCAGGTGAAGGAAGAGATCGACAAGCTGCGCCACCAGATCGAGGAGTTCACCCGCAAGGGCGACTTCAACAAGGTGGCCGAGCTGCAGTACGGCAAGTTGCCCGAGCTGGAGAAGCGCCTGAAGGACGCCCAGGCCGCCGAGACCGGCAAGAAGGACGCGGGCCGCCCGCAACTGCTGCGCACCCAGGTCGGCGCCGAAGAGATCGCCGAGGTGGTGGCGCGCGCCACCGGCATCCCGGTGAGCAAGCTCATGCAGGGCGAGCGCGACAAGCTGCTGCAGATGGAAGACAGGTTGCACCAGCGCGTGGTGGGCCAGGACGAGGCCATCAGCGCGGTCGCCAACGCCATCCGCCGCTCCCGCTCGGGCCTGTCCGACCCGAACCGCCCCACCGGCTCCTTCCTGTTCCTGGGCCCCACCGGCGTGGGCAAGACCGAGCTGTGCAAGGCGCTGGCCGGCTTCCTGTTCGACAGCGAAGAGCACCTGGTGCGCATCGACATGAGCGAGTTCATGGAGAAGCACTCGGTCGCGCGCCTGATTGGTGCGCCGCCCGGCTACGTGGGGTACGAGGAGGGCGGCTACCTCACCGAAGCGGTGCGCCGCAAACCTTACTCGGTGCTGCTGCTCGATGAAGTGGAGAAAGCCCACCCCGACGTCTTCAACGTGCTGCTGCAGGTGCTGGACGATGGCCGCCTCACGGACGGCCAGGGCCGCACCGTGGACTTCAAGAACACCGTGATCGTGATGACGAGCAACATCGGCTCGCACATGATCCAGTCCATGGTGGGCCAGCCCTACGACGAGGTGAAGGAGGCGGTGTGGGGCGAGCTCAAGGGCTACTTCCGGCCCGAGTTCCTCAACCGCATCGACGAGACCGTGGTGTTCCACGCGCTGGACGCGAAGAACATCGAGGCCATCGCCGCCATCCAGCTCAAGGCGCTGCAGGCGCGCCTGCAGAAGATGGACCTGCGCCTGGACGTTGCGCCCGCGGCGCTCGCCGAACTCGCCAAGGTTGGCTTCGACCCGGTGTTCGGCGCCCGCCCGCTCAAGCGCGCCATCCAGCAGCGCATCGAGAACCCGCTCTCCCGGCTGCTGCTGGAGGGGCGCTACCCGCCCAAGTCGGTGATTCCGGTGGGCGTGGACCCGGTGCGCAACCCGGGCGTGTTCGAGTTCGGCGAACCGGTGGCGATGGACTGAGGCCCGGGCCGGGTGCCCTGGGACGACGGCCGGCGGCGCTCAGGCCGCCTCGTCGTCGGTCTCGGCCAGTACCGGCACCTGGACGTCTTGCAGGTAGCCCTGCGCGGCCAGCCGGCGGGCCAGGTCGCGCACGTCCTCGCCCAGCAGGCGCGAGAGTTCGCGCAGGCTGCGCCGGCCATTGGCCATCAGCAGCAGGGTGTGCGCCCGGCGGTCCAGCCCGTCGGGGCGGGCCAGCGCCTCCCAGGCGCGCGGCGTTTTCGTGTACAGCTTGCCTTCCATGTCACGGCGAGGATGCACCAACGGCGTGACCTCGCGATGAAAGCACGCCTGGCCGTCAGACAAATTCAAGAACCGGGCCAACCCGGCTTCCCGCCGTCCGCGCCCCATCGGCGACCGATTGGAACCCCAAGGGGTACCCCTGTCCGGAAAACGGCCGATCACCACATCGATCACATCTGACGACGCTATAACCGTGACCTGCATCACGTGACGATTGCAGGTCCCTCGCCCCCATGACCGTTCCCTCTCCCTTGTTGGAGCAGTGCTTCGAGGAAGCCATCCGCCACGCGGCCCCCATGCTGGGCCGCTGCATCGACGTGGGCGTCTCCTCCCTGCAGAACGAGGAGAAGGAGATGCGCGAGGTGGCCGCGCGGGACCGCGCGGCGCGGTCCTGGTTCGCGCTGCTCAAGCACCGCAACGCCTGGGGTCCCAGCTTCGCGCAGCGCCTGAAGGCCGCGTTGCGCACCGGCTACAACGAGGGCAACACCTCCAGCCTGGCGCTGCTGTCCAACACCGAGCTGCTGGCCCTGGTGGACGACAACGCGGTCGCCGAATCCATCGAATCCGCCAAGCTGCTGCAGAACCTGCTGCCCGAGGTGGAGCAGGCCCTGGCCGTGCTGGACGCGCGCATGAGTTCGCTCATCGGTCTGGACACCGTGCATGCCGAGAAGAACCCGCTGCGCCCCTCGGTGTACGTGCGGGTGCTGCGCGAGCTGCTGGCCGCCAGCGAGAACGACGCCGAGGTGCGCACCCTGTGGATGCGCCACCTGGCCCCGGTGCTGGGCCGCGAACTGCGCGGCCTGTACGAAAACCTGGCGCTGATGCTGCAGCGGGCCAACGTGCAGGAGGCCAGCTACCGCGTGCGCCTGGTGGCCGACCCGCAGGCCACGCGCCCCACGCCGCCCAAGCGCGACCTGCTCGACTTCGAGTTCACCCCCGGTGGCGTGGCCACGGAAGGCCACGCCCCGGCACCGGCCCAGCCGGCCTATGGCCTCATGCCGGCCATGGGCGACCTGGCCCGCGCCCACCCCACCATCGACCACGACGTGATGCAGCAGTTCCTGCAGCACGGCGGCGAGGAGTTCGAGCAGTCGCTGGACGAGCAGTACTACCGCCAGCTCGACCGCGAGATGGCGGCGGTGAAGGCCGAGGCCGCGCTCCCCGTGCTCGACGACGTCGTGCTGGAAGAGGAGCGCACGCGCTTTCGCGACCTGCCGGTGGTGGACCGGCCCGCGCGCGGCGTCAGCATCGGCTCGCAGCTCAACCAGCAGGACTGGGGCGACTTCGCCAGCGCCGTGCGGCGCTCGCGCGAGCTGCTCGACCTCAAGCGCCAGGCCCGTTCCGTGGGCCAGGCCGTGGGCCTGGACGTGGTGCGCAAGCTGGTCAACCAGGTCGCCCGCGACCCGCTGCTGCTGGCGCCGGTGCGCGAGGCCGTGGTGGCGCTGGAGCCCGCGCTGCTCAACCAGGCGCTCACGCAGCCGCGTTATTTCAACGAAGACGCCCACCCGGCGCGCCGCCTCGTCGAAAGCGTGGCGCAGCGCAGCTTCCGCTACAACGACGAGTTCAGCGAAGAGTTCGAGTCCTTCTTCGGCCCGGTGCGCGACGCGTTCCGTCAGCTCAACGAACGCGCCAGCAAGGAGCCCAAGGCCTTCGGCGAGGCGCTGGACAAGCTGCGCGGCCACTGGCGGTCGCAGGACGAGCGCGAGCAACAGCAGCAGAAGGACCGCCTGCACGCCCTGCGCCACGCCGAGGAACGCCAGGCACTGGCCGACCGCATCGCCTGGGACCTGAGCCAGCGCGCCGACGTGGAGAACGCGCCGGGCTTCATCCTCGACTTCATCTACGGCAGTTGGGCGCTGGTGCTGGCGCAGGCCGAAATGGGCCTGCCCGACAGCCAGAACGACCTCAACGCCTACCGCAAGGCCGTCACCGACCTGCTCTGGAGCATCCGCAAGGAAGTGACCCTGCGCCGCCCGGCCGACCTGTTCCGCATCATCCCCGGCCTCATCAAGACCCTGCACCAGGGCCTGGACGCCCTGGGCAAGACCCGCGACGAAACCAAGCCCTTCTTCGACGCCCTGATGCGCCTGCACGAGCCGGTGCTGGGCCTGCGCCGCGCCAAGGTGCGCAGCGACTCGGGCCATTCCGATCCGATCCCGCTGGAGCAGATCGTCGACCCGACCGTTTTCGACGAGTTCGCGCCGGCCACCCCCGAGCAGCGCCTGCCCAAGGCGGCCGCGCAGCCCTGGCTGGGCCAGAAGGAACTGGCCGAGGCGGGCTTCGAGGACACCCTGGCCTCCGACCTCGGCGGCCTGCATGGCGAGGTCGACTCCGACAGCATGCCCCTGGGCGGGGAGGGCGAGGCGCTGGACGCCGAGCAACTGCTGATGTCGCTGCGCGAAGGCACCTGGGTCGACCTGTATTCGCATGGCGAGTGGCTGCGCGCCCAGCTCATCTGGGCCAGCACGCGCGGCACCCTGTTCATGTTCACCAGCCGGGGCGGGCGCGCCCACTCCATGACCAAGCGCGTGTGCGTGCGGCTCATCCGCAACCGCTGGCTGCGCCCGGTCGAGGCCCGGCCGGTGGTGCAGACGGCGCTGGAATCGGTGCTGGCGTCGGGTGCGCCCCCGGTGCTGGAACCCGTGAGCGTGCAGTAACCGTTCGCGCACCCGCGTGGCGCGGGCTGGGTACCATCTCGGCCCATGACTTCCGCCGCCGCCGCCCTGGGCACGCTGCCCCCTGCCCATCCTGCCCCGCTCAAGCAAGACGCCGCCGTCATCGGTCTGGTCGGCCTGGCGCACGGCACGTCCCACTTCTCCCACATGCTGCTGGCGCCGCTGTTTCCGGTGTTCATCCGGGACTTCGGCCTGGGCTTTGCCGACGTGGGCCTGCTGATGACGGTGTTCTTCGTCATCTCGGGCATTGGCCAGGCGTTGTCGGGCTTTCTGGTCGACCGCGTGGGCGCGCGCCCGGTGCTGTTCGCGGCCATCAGCTGTTTCCTCGCCGCCTCGCTGGTGGCTTCTCAGGCCACGGGCTACTGGGGGCTGATGGCGGTGGCCGTGCTCGCGGGCATCGGCAACGCGCCGTTCCATCCCTGCGACTTCACCATCCTCAACCAGCGCGTCTCGAATGAGCGCCTGGGTCACGCCTTCAGCGTGCACGGCGTCACCGGCAGCCTGGGCTGGGCGCTGGCGCCGGTGTTCCTGGTCGGCATCACCAGCATGAGCGACTGGCGCACCGCCTACTACTCGGCGGCGCTGCTCTACCTGGGTGTGCTGGCGCTGCTCTGGTGGCAGCGCGACAAGCTGCTGACCCAGGTGGTGGTGCGCGCGCCCGCGGCGCCCGGCGCGGCCAAGGCGCGGGACCTGGACTTCCTCAAGCTGCCCGTGGTCTGGTGGTGCTTCGCCTTCTTCCTGCTGTCCACCATGACCTTGGCCGTGGTGCAGAGCTTCGTGCCGTCCATCCTGCAGGCGGTCTACGGCACCTCGATGGAGGCCGCCACCTTCACCGTCAGCGCCTACATGCTGTGTTCGGCCGTCGGCATGTTCGTGGGCGGCTTCGTGGCGGTCTACGGCCAGCGGCGCCGGATCAGCAGCGACACCGTGCTGGCCTGGGGCATGGGCCTGGGCGCGCTGCTGATGCTGCTGTGCGCCACCGGCTGGTTCGGTGAGGCCGGCACCATGGTCGTGCTCGCCGCCACGGGCTTTGCGCTTGGCGTGGCCGGGCCCAGCCGCGATCTGCTCATCAAGCGCGCCACCCCCAAGGGCGCCACGGGCCGGGTCTACGGCACGGTCTACTCGGGCCTGGACGTGGGCTTCGCGCTTTCGCCGCTGGTGTTCGGTGTGCTGATGGACCACGGCTGGTACGCGGCCACGCTGGCCGGCGGCGCCGTCGTGCTGGCCCTGTCGGCCTACGCCGCGCTCGGCGTGGGCAAGCGCGTGGAGGCGACCCGATGAGTGCACCGATGAAACTCGCTGGCCACCTCCTCGTCGAGTGCCTGATCGAACAGGGCGTCACGCACGCCTTCGGTGTGCCGGGCGAGAGCTTCCTCGCCGTGCTCGACGGCTTTCACGCGCACGCGGACCGCATCCGCTTCGTCACCAACCGGCAGGAAGGCGGCGCCGCCTTCATGGCCGAGGCCCAGGGCAAGCTCACCGGCCGCCCGGGCGTCTGCTTCGTCACGCGCGGTCCGGGCGCCACCAACGCCTCGATCGGCGTGCACACGGCCTTCCAGGACAGCACGCCGATGGTGCTCTTCGTGGGCGACGTGGCCAGCGACGCGCGCGACCGCGAGGCCTTCCAGGAAGTCGACTTCGCCGCCTTCTTCGGCCCGTCCACCAAGGGCATGGCCAAGCGCGTCGAGCGCATCGACGACGCCCGCCGCATCCCCGAGTACGTGGCGCGCGCCTTCGCCACCGCCATGAACGGGCGCCCGGGCCCGGTGGTGCTGGTGCTGCCCGAGGACATGCTCACGCACGAGGTGGACACCGCGCCCTTGCCGCGCGTGGAGCCCGTGCAGGCCTGGAGCGACCCGGGCGCGCTGCGCGAGCTGCGCAGCCTGCTGCTGGCGGCCGAGCGGCCCTTCGTCATCGCCGGCGGCGGTGGCTGGACGCCACAGAGCGCCGCTGCCTTGCAGCGCTTCGCCGAGGCCTGGCGCCTGCCCGTGGCCAACGCCTTCCGCTTCCAGGACTGCTTCGACAACCACCACGCGCAGTACGCGGGCGACGTGGGCCTGGGCATCAACCCCGCGCTGGCGCGGCGGGTGCGAGAGAGCGACCTGCTCATCGCCCTGGGCCCGCGCCTGGGCGAAAGCACCACGGGCGGCTACACGCTCATCGAAGCGCCCGTGCCGAAGCAGAAGCTGGTTCACATCCACGCCAGCGCCGAGGAGTTGCACCGCGTCTACCAGCCCGCGCTCGCCATCCAGGCCAGCATGAACGCCGCCGCGCGCAGCCTGGAGGTGCTGAGCCCGCCGCCCAGCCTGCCCTGGGCCGACTGGACGGACGCCTGCCACGCCGACTACCTCGCCAACATTCACCCGGCCAACGGCGGCGTGCAACTGCCCGGGCCCATCGACATGCCGGCCCTCGTGCACACCCTGCAGCGGCTGCTGCCGGCCGACGCCGTGCTCACCAACGGCGCGGGCAACTTCGCGAGCTGGCTGCACCGCTTCTACCGCTACCCCGGCCTGGCGCGCGGCCACAAGACGCAACTGGCGCCCACCAACGGCGCCATGGGCTATGGCGTGCCGGCCGGCATCGCCGCGTCCATCCTCACCGGGCGCACCGCCTTCACCATCGCGGGCGACGGCGACTTCCTCATGAACGGGCAGGAGCTGGCCACCGCCGTTCAGCACGGCGCGCGCAGCATCGTGCTGCTGCTGGACAACGGCACCTACGGCACCATCCGCATGCACCAGGAGCGCGAATACCCCGCGCGGGTGAGCGGCTCCAACCTCAACAACCCCGACTTCGCGGCCCTGGCGCGCGCCTACGGCTACGCCAGCGAGCGCGTCGAGCGCACCGCCGACTTCGAGCCCGCCCTGCAGCGCGCGTTGGCGCACCCGGGCGGCACGGTCATCGTGGTGCCGCTCTCGCCCGAGGTGATCACCACCCGGGGCACGCTCACGGCCATTCGCGAAGCCGCCCTCAAGCGCTGAATCCGGCGCCGAGCCCGCCCCGGCCGCGGGGCGGAATGTGAATACATCACAGGTTTAGACCCCAACACGGCACAGTATCCAGCGCCTGTCAGTGAAAAACTTTCCGTCATACGGAGGTATTCATATGCGACAGGCAACTGACACGGTTTGGGGGAGCAGCACGCAGTTTTCGACGGGCGAGGCCAGGGCCTTGAGCCAGGCCCACCTGCTGCGGGTGTTCGACGAGGTGGACTACGGCATGCTGCTGCTCGACCCGCAAGGGCGCATCCTGCACGCCAACCACCTGGCGCGCCACGAACTGGCGCAGCGGCGCGTGCTGCGCGCCTGCAGTGGCAACCTCATGGGCAGCAGCGCCGAGCACAGCGAGCGCATCCAGCAGGCGCTGGACGCCGCCAGCCGCGGCCAGCGCCGCCTGCTGCTCATGCGCGAAGGCGAGCGCGACCTGTCCATGGCCTTCACGCCGCTGTCGCACCCGCTGGAAGACGACACGCCCACCGTGCTGGTGCTGCTGTCGCGCCAGAGCGCCAGCGACAACCTGGCCGTGCGCATGTTCGCCCGCGCCCTGAGCCTGAGCCCCACCGAGGAGGTGGTGATGCTCGCCCTGTGCCGCGGCCTGGACGTGCAGGAGATCGCCGCCGAGAACGGCGTGGCCATCTCCACCGTGCGCAGCCAGGTCAAGACCTTGCGCGAGAAGGCCGGCGCCAGCAGCGTGCGCCGCCTGCTGCAGCGGGTGAACAGCCTGCCGCCCGTGGTGCCTGCCTTGCGCATCATCACGCCGGTCGCGCACAATCCGGTGGCCTACTCCCACCCGTAGCCACCACCGGATGCCCTTAGCCAGCGCTTCGACTTTCCCCTCGCAGAACACGCAGCACATCGAAGCACTGGCCGCGCAAGGGATCCAACGCCGCTATCGCCGCGGCGCCTTGCTCATTCAGGAAGGCGAAACCGGCGACACCCTGTACATCGTGCTGCAAGGCCGCCTGCGCGCCTACGTGGCCGACGCCTCCGGCCGTGAACTCACCCTGGGCCTGTACGGCCCGCTCGAGTACGTGGGCGAGATGTCGCTCGACGGCGGCCCGCGCTCGGCCAACGTGGAGGCGGCCGAGGCCAGCACCTGCTCGGTCATCACGCGCGAGCGCCTGCTGGCCTACATCGCCGAGCACCCCGAATTCGCCTTCGAACTCATGGCGCGCCTGATCCGCCGCGCGCGCCTGGCCACCGAGAGTGCGCGCAGCGTGGCGCTGATCGACGTCTATGGCCGGCTGGTGAAGCTGCTCAACAGCTGGGCGCTGGAGCCGCAGGACGAAGACGGCGCGCGTCCGCTTCGCGAGCGCCTGACGCACCAGCAGATCGCGCAGCACCTGGCGTGCTCGCGCGAGATGGTGAGCCGGCTGTTGAAGGACCTGGAGAACGGCGGCTACATCGCCGTGCGCGAGCGGCGGATCTGGTTGCTGAAGAACCTGCCGGCGCGGTGGTGAGCCACCGGCAGGTTCCGTCCGTGTTCAGCTCAGGCCGTTGAGCAAGCGCCGCGCTTCCTTCGGCGCCGACGAGCTCGTGCCCGCCAAGCGAACCGAACTGCCGCTCAGGCTGCCCGTGCTGCGCACCCCCCACAGCGCGGGGTTGTCGTCGCACGCGGCCAGGGTTTCCGGCACCAGCTTCACGTCGGGCCGCTGCGCGCGCGCCGGGCCCGGGTCGGGCCGCTGCGGCGAGTAGCGCGCGAAGCGCGAGAGGTTCTGCGGCCCGTTGTCGGCCACGCGCGTGCCACCCGCGCTGACTGTGCGCCGCCCGGTGGACAGGCTGTTGAACACGCCGCTGCGGCGGATGGCGGTGGGGTTGCCAGGCTGGTCCACCCAGCCGTTCAGGTTGCCCTGGGTGTCGTAGAACCGGTCCTCCAGATACGACTGCCGCCCGCCCGTGTGCAGCCCGAGGGCGATGTCGTCGCGCTCCACGTAGGCGTCGAACACCACGGCGCTGCGGCCCCGGTTGCGCAGCGTCACCGTCCACACGCCGCAGGGGGCCAGCGGGTGGTCGTGCTCATGGCTCCCCGTGCATTCCAGCGCCAGCAGCGCGCAGGTGCCGCGCTCCCCCAGTGCGCTTCGCGTGGGGTAGATCAGGGTCCACAGCGGCTGGCCCTGCGCGTCCGTCCACATGCCCGACTGGCCCTGTGTCAGCGTCACCGCCTGCTCCGGACGGTCCGGCGGTGCGACGCTCAGGCTCACGCCCTCGGCGCCATCGGGCAGCCAGATCTCCAGGAAGCTCTGCGTGTGGTCGTCGGGCTGGATGCGCCAGTGCAGCGGCAGCGACTCGCCCGGTGCGAGCGTGGCGTTGGCGTGCGTGCGGCCCTGGTAGCCGTTGCCGGCGGGCAGGGTGATGCGCAGGCGCCCGCCGAGCTTGTCCACCAGCTCGTCCATGGCCGCTTCCAGCAGCGAACTGCCGTCGTGCGGCCCGGCCAGGGTGCCCCAGCTCACGTTGACCACGATGTCGGCGTCGTCCGCGCAGCGCGAGACGATGTACACCAGGCCGTCGAGCACGCTCACGTTCATCGCGCCGCCGGAGGTGTCGAGCACGTTGGCCCAGTCGAGCTGCACGGCCACGATGGCGCTGCGGCTGGCGGCGTCGTCCAGGCCCGGGTCGAGCGGGCCGCCGGGCGCGGTGGCCAGGCCCGTGACGTGGGTGCCGTGGTTGACCGGGTGCGACAGGTCCCAGAGCTGCACGTACTGGTACAGCGCTTCCTCGTCCACCTGGCCTCGGCGCGTGAACTCGGCCCGCACGCGGTCGATGTCCTCGCGGCTCAGTTCGTGGCCGTAGCCCATGTCGTCCGGCCGAGGGCCGGCGCGGCGCGGGTCCAGCGGCACGCGGCGGTGGCCGGGCGTGCCGGGCCAGCGGCCGCCGTAGAAGTTGTCCTGCCGCCAGAAGTGCCGCACGCGCGTGCGGCCCTTGCTGTCGAGGAAGGCTGAGTTGGCGACGGCCAGGCCGCCGTCGATGACGCCCAGCACCGGTCCGCGCACGCGCTGGCGCGGCGGCCGTGGCTGGCACTGCGGCGTGCAGAACTCGCTCAGGCCCAGCGGCAATTGCTCGACGGGCAAGCCCAGCTCGAAGCGCTCGATGAGGCCCCGCAGCGCGGGCCGGGTGCGCCATTGCCGGAAGAACTCGCGCGAGACGCGCGCGCTGCAGTGGCGCAGGCCGGGCACCAGCAGGTAGGCCTGTGGAATGCGCAGCCAGTCGGCCGACGTGGCGTCCACGAGCTGGCGCACGTCCACGCCCTCGCGCAGGCCGATGACCAGGGGGAGCCACTTGAGTTTTTCGCGCTCACGGCCGTGCACCTGGTACCCCATGAAACCGTCGGCCTCGGCCCACGCCAGGTACGGGTCCATGCCGTTGATGGCCCCGGGCGCGGACCAGTCGATGCCCGTGAATTCACCCCTTGGCAGCGGGCTCCAGCTCATTGGAAAGCCTCCGCGCAGCGCGCTGTGGCGCGAGCGCCTTCGAGCGGTCGTGCGCCGCTGCTCATGGCCATTCCTTCACGGCTTCTTCCCACAGCCAGTTCAGCAGCGGGGCCTCGCCCACGGCGCGGGCGCGCGGGTCGCGGGTGTAGGGGTAGCCGCTGGCGTGGTCCATGGGGTCGTTCAGGCTGAAGTCCTTGGGCGCGCCATCGGGCTCCTGGAACAGGGCCGAGTTGAAGCCGCGCGCGTGCACCTTGCCACCCGTGGCGCGCGCCACGATGAACTCGGCCAGCGCGGTGCCCAGCAGGCGGCCCGCGGCGCTGTCCACCGGATAGTGCACGCCGGCCACGGTGCGGTTGATGGCGATGCGCGCGGCCAGGCGCTGCAACTGCTCGCGGCTGGCCACGCCGTTGCCGGGGTGGCGCGCGGTGGTGGGCGAGCCGGCGTCCAGCAGGGCCTGCAGCAGCGTGGCGGCCAGGAAGGCTTCGGTGGAGTGGCCACTGGGCCAGGCGCCGTGTCCCGGGGTCGGGATCATGGGCTGAATCTGCGGCGAGAACTCCACCGGGCGCGTGGTGGAGAAGATGAACTTGAAGCGCTGGGTGACACTGGCCGCGAGGTTGAAGGCCACCTCCAGCAGTTGCAGCGTCTTGCCGTGGCGGTGCGCGGTGAGGCCCACGACCGAGCTCCAGAAGGCGATGGGGTAGCCCATCTGCTCGACGATCTCGAGCGAGCGGTCGGTGCGCAGGTCGGCGTAGGCGGCGACGAGCGAGAGCTGCTTCTTGAGCAGGGCCTCGTCGGGACCCTTGAGGGTGACGAGGGTGTGCGGCGCGCCCTGGCGCGTGTACTGCAGTTCGGCGCGGTACTGGCGCGCGTTGGTGCCGAAGCTCAGGCCTTCCATGAGCTCGGAGCCGATGGCCTGTACGCGCGGGCCGTCGGCCCAGCGCTTGAGGTTGGTCGGGTCGTTGAAGGCGGGCCATTTCACCTTCAGCGTCGGGCCGTCGTAGGGGCCGACGATGGCGGCGCGGGAGAGGGTCAAGGCGTCTGCAGACGCGAGGTAGGGCACTGCGCCAGCAGGTGCGCCATAGCCCCCGCTGTAACCGCCACTGTATCCACCGCTATAGCCGCCACTGTATCCACCGCTATAGCCGCCGCTGTAACCACCACTCATGCTGTCCTCCTTGAATAAATGATTGATTCGAATCAGTGAATGGGCAGGCCCAAGGCCTTGAGCACCCTTGCGCCATGCTGGCGCAGACGACTCTCCCGACCTGATGCCAGATAACGATCAAGCGTCAGGTCGGGTTGGAGTTTGAGAATGGTGTCCAGTGTCTTGCGGGCCCCTTCGACGTCACCGATTTCGTATTGGGCAATGACGTATGCGCGAAGCGTTGGCAAGTGGTAGCAGTTCTTCTGCAAGGAAACGCGGCACTGTTCTGCTGCCTGCTCGTGTTGACCCATCGAGAGGTAGCAGTTCGCCAGCATCATTTCGAAGTAGTACTTTTGCGGATCGAGTGGGGAAAGGTGCAGTGCCGTTTCTGCCTCGACCACGGAGTCCTGAGCGGTGCCCCACATGGTGGACCAGACGCTGCGGTATAGCCAGGCCATCGGGTCGTTGGGGTTGTTGAGTGTCGACTCGAACAGCAATTGCCGCGCAGCGTCGATATCGGCGCCCAGATGGCACAGCGCATGCCCCTTGATCGCCATCGCCAGCGAGCTGTGGGGCTCCAGGTCCAGCGCGCGATCCGCCACCGCGATGGCCGCGCGGAAGGTCTGCGCCGGCTCGGGCGCCAGGCCCTGCACCACCTGCATGATGTGCCACTTCGCCAGCCAGGCCCAGGGCGTGGCCACGCGTTTGTGCCGGTCCACCACGGCCTCCAGCAGTTGCTGGCTGCGCTGCAGGTCGCGCGGCGTGGAGCGGTGCATCAGCGTGATGCCGCCCAGCATCAGCGCGTTGCTGTCGAGCTGCGGTACCGGCAGCACCAGCGTGCGCTGCACCATGTGCTGCAGCAGGGCCTCGGCGCAGGCCTCGCTCAACTGGTGAATCAACTGGCTGTCGCTTTGCAGCAGGTCCATCACCTCGCCGGCCAGGCGCTCGGCCCACACCACCTCGCCGCGGCGGTTGTCGCACAGCTCGGCGTTGATGACGACCTTGTCGCCATAGCTCACGTAGCTGCCGCTCAGCGTGTACGCCGCCTCCAGCCGCTGGCCCACCTCGGCCGCCGTGGCCTGCCGGCCCCGGAAGGCGCTGGTGGACAGGCGCGAGATCACGCGCAGGTCGGGACTGCGCGAGAGCTGGGTGATCACGCCGTCGGCCAGCAGCTCGCCGATGACGTACTGCTCCTGCGAGTGGCTGCGCGTCTCGAAAGGCACCACGGCGATGCTGGGGCGGAAATCGCTGGTGGCGGCCTCGGGCGCGGGCATGCGCGGCACCGCGCCTTGTGCGGAGACGGGTGTCACCGTCCAGGTGCGCACCGGCTCGGGCCAGTGCTTCAGGTAACTCTCGCCGCGGTCCTGCACCTCGGCGTCGATGCCGACCACGATGGCGTCGTACACGCTGGCGGTGACCACGGTTTCGCCCGGCGTGGCCAGGTCGGCCACGCGGGCGGCCAGGTTCACGCCCTGGCCGTAGATGTCGTTGTCGTCGACGTAGAGCTGGGTGGCGTTGAGCCCGGCCCGCAGGTGCAGTTGCTGCGCCGCCGGCAGGTTCTGGTTGGCCGCGTCGAAGTGGCGGTGCAGCGCCAGCGCGGCGCGCACGGCCTGGGCCGGGTGCTCGAATTCGGCGAGCAGGCCATCGCCCAGGCTCTTGACCAGGCGCCCGCCGTGCGGGGGGAAGACCTCGGTGGTGGCGTGGTGCACGAAGCCGCGCCACAGGCGCACCACCTGCTCTTCGTTGTGCGCCATCAGGCGCACGGACTCGACGAGATCGATCACGAGCACGGTCTTGTGCTGCACCGGCGGCAACTCCACGGCCTGGCCAATGGGCGGCACAGCAGGCTCGGAAGAGAAGGGCGCGGGAGAGGGGACCATGCGGGCAAATGTGACCAAACGATTCAGTTTCGCACAATCGATATCGCGCGATGAGGCCAATCGCCGATGAACGCTCAGAAACGACAAAGCCGACGGGGCGTCGGCTTTGTCGGGTTCACCGCCGTTTCAAGGGCGGTTGGGGGATCACTTGAGGTGATCGTTGACGAGCTTGGTCATCTCGAACATGGAGGCCTGGGCCTTCTTGAAGATTTCCTTCAGCTTGGCGTCGGCGTTGATCATGCGCTTGTTGACCGAGTCCTGCAGCTTGTTCTTCTTGATGTAGTCCCACACCTTCTTGGTCACCTCGGTGCGCGGCAGCGGGTTGCTGCCGACGATGGCGGCCAGCGCGGCGCTGGGGGTCAGGGCCTTCATGAAGGCGGCGTTGGGGGTTCGCTTCTTGGCGGGGGCCTTTTTCGCGGGGGCCTTCTTCGCGGCGACCTTCTTGGCCGGAGCAGCGGCTTTCTTCGCCGGGGCTTTCTTGGCCGGAGCGGCCTTCTTCGCCGGAGCGGCTTTCTTGGCCGGGGCGGCTTTCTTCGCCGGGGCCTTCTTGGCCGGAGCGGCCTTCTTCGCCGGAGCCTTCTTCGCGGCGGCTTTCTTCGCAGTTGCCATGGTTGATTTCCTTCTAGAAGTTGATGTATCGCTGGTGGAGAACGCGCTCTCTCACAAGCGTCATGATGCTAATGGAGTTGCACGCGGCTTCCAAGGAGGAAGACGCGCTTTTGCAAGGGGTGGCCCGCGGTAAACGGCGCTTTTTGGCGCGGAAAACAACACTCCACGGGGGTGTGTGCGCCAGCGAGCGCTCCAGAGCGAGCGCGCAGGCGCGTGGGGCCGGTGCTTGTCTTCGACAATGCGCGCGTGCCGAAACCACCCATGAGGAGCCTGCCATGAACCCTGCTTCCCCCGCCACCTGCGATCTTTGCGACGCCCACAAGGCCGACGACAGCGGCGCGTTTCGCGTGCTGCCGCCGGTGTGGCGGCACTTCGGCGCGCGCCGCGCGTTCCATGGGCTGGTGAGCACGGTGAAGTGCTTCGAGGACAACTCGCTGGTGAAGGCGGCGGTGGAGAGCGCCGGCGAGGGGCGCGTTCTGGTGGTGGACGGCGGCGGCTCGCTGCGCCGCGCGCTGCTGGGCGGCAACCTGGGCGCGGCGGCGGCGCGCAATGGCTGGGCGGGGGTGGTGATCGACGGCTGCGTGCGCGACGTGGCCGAACTGGCCGCATGCGATGTGGGCATCTGTGCGCTGGCACCGATGCCTTTGCCGACCGAGCGGCGCGGCGAAGGCCAGCGCGATGTCGCGGTGCGCGTGCAGGGGGTGTGGGTTCGTCCGGGGGACTGGCTCTACGCGGACGAGGACGGGGTGGTGGTCAGCTCCGTTCGGCTTTGAGCTGGGTGGCTGGCGGTTGTGGCGCTTGCTTGCCTACTCCTCGCGAAGCTCGCAGCCACTGGGTGCCTTGTTCCGCGAATGTCCCCCGCCAAGGGCTGCGCCCTTGGCTCCTCCTTTATTTCGCTACACAAGGCACCCAGCGTCTGCGAGCCACAGACACGGTGGCGCACCAACGGACCGAGTGCCAACGAGGTCGTCGGTGATCGGGTGTCCGGCGTAGCGACATAAAGGCGGAGGAGTGGAGCGCGTCAGCGATCCGCTCCGGGGGACAGTCGCGGAGCCGGACACCCGAGCGCCGATGACCGGGGTAGTCGGAGAAAACCCGGAGAACCGAGGAAGCCTCAGCCCATGAGCCCCTTCCAGAGCATGTACGCCGCCAGCAGATAGAGGATGCCCGCGAACACCCGCTTGAGCGAGGCGATGGGCAACGCATGCGCCGCGCGAACGCCGAGGGGTGCCATCAGCACGCTTGCGCAGGCGATGACCACCAGCGCCGGCACATAGATGTAGCCCACCGAGTTGGCCGGCAGGTTGGCCACGCCCTGGCCCGACACCACGTAGCCCGCCGCGTTGGCCAGTGCGATGGGAAAGCCCAGCGCCGCGCTGGTGGCCACCGCGTTGTGGATCGGCACGTTGCACCAGGTCATGAAGGGCACCGACACGAAGCCGCCGCCCGCGCCCACGAGGCCCGACAGAAAGCCGATGACGCCGCCCGCGCCGAGTTGGCCGGCCGTGCCCGGCATGGTGCGCGTTGGCTTGGGTTTGCGGTCCAGCAGCATCTGCGTGGCAGAGAAGCCCACGAACAGCGCGAAGAACAGCGCCAGCCACGAGCCCTTGAGCAGCGCGAACACGCCCATGCTCGCCACCACGGCGCCCAGCACGATGCCCGGCGCCAGGCGCTTGACGATGTCCCAGCGCACCGCGCCGCGCTTGTGGTGCGCGCGCACGCTCGAGATGCTGGTGAAGATGATGGTCGCCATCGAGGTGGCGATGGCCATCTTGACGGCCAGGTCGGGCGCGACGCCGCGGCCGTTGAGGATGAGGGTGATGAACGGGACCATCAGCATTCCGCCGCCGATGCCCAGAAGGCCCGCGAGGAATCCGGTCCCCACGCCGAGCAGTGCGAGCTCGGCGATCAACAGGGGTTCAAGTGGCATGAAAGGTGTCTGCAAGTGAGTGCCGGGCCGTTAGCCTGAACCGGGGTTCAGGTGGGCGAGGGCAACGCGGCTTCGGGTTCGTCTGACGCGAGACGCTCGCACCAGCCGCGCAATGTACCAAGCCCGGGCTCAATGAGCATTGGTTCAAGGACATGAGAACCCGGCACACACTGCAGACGGACGCAATTTTAGGAGCAGTGCAAAACCCCTGCGGACCATCGGTCGGTGCGTGTGCGCGTGCTGATGGGCGGCGCGCGGTCACGCGGATTTCATCAGAGCAGCCGACCGTCCTTGTCCAGCGTCTGGTCGAGCCGGCGCATGAGGTCTTCGACGCGCGAGAGCGTCTGCGGATCGATCGGGTCCTGGTCGAAACTGCCGCCGGCTTCGGCGAAGGCGCTGCCTTCCGCCTGCGCGAAGGAAGAGGCCTGGAACTGCTGGGCCTCGGCCTCGCGCTCGGCTTCCTTGCGCTCCAGTTGCGACAGCTCGAACGCCAGGTTCAGCGAGGCCAGCACGGCGATGCGGTCGCGCGCCTTGACCTTGCCCGCGTCGCGGATGCGGCACATGGCGGTGTCCACGCGCTCCACGGCGTCGAGCAGCGCGGCCTCGCCGCCGTCGGGGCAGGACAGCAGGTAGCTCTGCCCCATGATCTGCACTTCGATCTGCTTGTAGCCGGGCCGGTTCATGTGCGCTCCTTGCGTTCGTCGGCACCTGCGCCGGGCAGCCGTTCGAGCAGCGCGTCGATGCGCGCGCGCGCCGCCATGAGCCGCGATTTCAGCGAATCGCGTTCGGCCTGAAGCGCGTGCACCTGCTCGACGAGCAGGGCGTTGGTGCGCTGCAGCTCTTCGTGGCGCAGCAGCAGCCGCTCCACCTTGTCGGTGATCTGGTCGATGGGCGAGGGCACGGCCATGGTCTTTGCGTGGCGAAGGGCGTGGGGCATTGTAGGCGTCACCAAAGGCTTTGCTTAGAATCGCCGGCGTTGGTGCTCGCGGCGTGGTTCACGCGCCGCGGTTAAACGGGAAGCAGGAGGGCGCGCTGCCAGCGGCGGCGAACCTAACCTGCGCTGCCCCCGCAACGGTAAGCAGACGAGATGGCCGGCGGCTCCAAGCCGCCGGATGCTCTGCCCCCCTCACACCGCCACTGGCCGGCGCCTTGTGCACTGGCTGGGAAGGCGAGGGGGGTTGGTCTGTCAGCCCGGATACCGGCCAGCACGGTGGTGGTGCGTCGCAAGGCGCGCCACCGTGACGCCCAGGCACCGTCGGGGAAGGCGGTGAGGGCAGCCCTTCTGTTTCCACAACCATGAAATCCCGTGTTCCGTCCTGGCGCCTGGCCGCCCTGACGCTGTCCCTGTCCGCCGCTTTTCCGGCGCTTGCGCAGGGCACCGCCCCCGCGCTCTCCGAAACCGTCGTCACCGCCAACCGCACGCCCACGCGGGTGGACAGCCTGGTGAGCGACGTCACCGTCATCGAACGCGCCGACATCGAGAAGATGGCCGGCCAGACCCTGACCGAGGTGCTGGTGCGCGCCGCCGGCGTGCAGATGGCCACCAACGGCGGCCGCGGCAAGAGCGGCAACATCTTCATCCGCGGCGCCGAGTCGCGCCACACCATCCTGCTGATCGATGGCGTGCGCTACGGCTCGGCCACGGCGGGCACGCCGGTGTGGAGCGGCCTGCCACTGGACGCGATCGAGCGCATCGAAGTGCTCAAGGGCCCGGGCTCCTCGCTGTACGGCAGCGACGGCGTCGGCGGCGTGGTGCAGATCTTCACGCGCAAGGGCCGCGAGGGCTTCCACCCCAGCGCCTTCGTCACGCTCGGCAGCGACAGCTTCTCGCAGGTGGGCGCGGGCCTGAGCGGTGGCAGCGGTGGCGTCACGTACGCGATCGACGCCTCCACCCTCAACGACGGCGGCTTTTCCGCCACCAACCCCACGGTGCAGTTCGGCAACCACAACCCCGACCGCGACCCGTTCCGCCAGCGCTCGCTCAACGGCTCGGTCGGCATCGAACTCACGCGCGACTGGAAGCTCGACGCCGGCGTGTTGTATTCCGAGGGCACCAACCACTACGACGACGGCCCGGGCCGCGACACGCACGACGACTTCCGCTCGCAGGTGCTGCGCGCCGGCCTCAGCGGCAAGGTGCTGCCGGGCTGGAGGACGCAATTCCAGGTGTCGCAAAGCGAGGACTACGCCAGGTCCATCGTCGCGTCCTTCTTGCCCAGCCACTTCGGCACGAAACAGAACCAGGTGCTCTGGCAGAACGACATCGACACGCCGATCGGCGTGGTGCTGGCCGGCGTGGAACGCCTGGAGCAGAAGGTCGACAGCGCCACGCGCTACGACGTGACCGAGCGCAGCATCAACTCCGCCTTCCTGGGCCTCAATGGCGAAGCGGGTTCGCACAGCTGGCAGCTCAACCTGCGCAACGACCGCAACTCGCAGTTCGGTGACAGCAGCACCGGCTTCGTGGGCTACGGCTACCGCCTCACGCCCTCGCTGCGCGCGCACGTGTCGCACGGCACCAGCTTTGTGGCGCCCTCGTTCAACCAGCTCTACTTCCCCGGCTTCGGCACGCCCACGCTGCAGCCGGAAGAGGGTCGCAACACCGACGTCGGCCTGAGCTGGTCGCTGGGCGGCCACACGGTGAAGGCGGTCTACTTCGACAACAAGATCCGCGGCTTCATCCCCTCGGGCCCGCTGCCGGCCAACGTGCCGCGCGCGCGCATCGAAGGCTGGACGCTGGGCTACGACGGCAGCGTGGGCGCCTGGGCACTGCGCGCCTCGCTGGAAAGCATCGACCCGCGCAACGAGGTGACGGGCCGGCTGCTGCCGCGCCGCAGCAAGACGCAGGCCACGCTGGGCGCCGACGTCGGCGTGGGCGCCTGGAAGTTCGGCGGCACCCTGCTGCACGTGGGCGACCGCTTCGACGACGCCAACAACAGCTTCAAGCTGGACGCCTACACCACGCTGGACCTGCACGCCGACTACGCGGTGTCGAAGAACTGGACCGTGCAGACCCAGTTGCGCAACATCACCGACGAGGACTACCAGACCGTGCGCGGCTACAACCAGCCGGGCCGTGGCGTCTTCGTCACCCTGCGCTGGGCGCCGAAGTAAATTCGCCCGATGGCCAGTGACTTCTCCCGCGCGCCCACGGGCCCGCAGCGCATCGTCTGCCTCACCGAGGAGACCACCGAGTGGCTCTACCTGCTGGGGCAGGAGTCGCGCATCGTGGGCATCTCGGGCTACACGGTGCGCCCGCGCCGCGCGCGCGAGGAGAAGCCCAAGGTCAGCGCCTTCCTGAGCGCGAAGATCGACAAGATCCTCGCGTTGGAGCCGGACTGCGTGTTCGGCTTCTCCGACCTGCAGGCCGACATCGCGTCGGCGCTGATCCGCGCGGGTGTGCAGGTCACCGTCTTCAACCAGCGCAGCGTGGCGCAGATCCTGGACATGCTTTTTCAGGTGGCCGCGATGGTGGGCGAGGCCGAGCAGGGCCAGGCCTGGATCGCGCGCACCCAGGCGCGCCTGCGCGAGATCGCCGAGGCGGGCCGCGCGCTGCCGCGCCGCCCGCGCGTGTACTTCGAGGAATGGGACGATCCCTGCATCAGCGGCATACGCTGGGTGTCCGAGCTGGTCGGCATCGCGGGCGGGGACGACTGCTTCCCCGAACTGGCCGCCATGCCGCTGGGCAAGGACCGCATCATCGGCGAGCCTCTGCGCATCGTCGAGCGCGCTCCCGACATCGTGGTCGGCTCCTGGTGCGGCAAGAAGTTCCGGCCCGAGCGCGTGGCCGCGCGCGACGGCTGGCAGCATGTGCCGGCCGTGCGCGACGGCGAACTGCACGAGATCAAGTCCGCCGACATCCTGCAGCCCGGCCCGGCCGCGCTCACCGATGGCGTGGAGCAACTGCACCGCCTCGTGCTGGACTGGAGCGCTCGCCATGGCTGAAGCCATCGCCCGCAGCGAGTTCATCCTCGGCGGCCAGCGCAGCGGCAAGTCGCGCCGCGCGGAAGCGCTCGCGCGCCAGTGGCTCGACGCCGACGGCACGCACCGCGCGGTGCTGGTTGCCACCGCCCAGCCCTGGGACGAAGACATGCGCGCGCGCATCGCCCGGCACCAGCAGGACCGCGCCGAGCGCGTGCCCGGCATGGCCACCGTGGAGGCCCCGCTGGCCCTGGCCGAAACGCTGGGGGACCTCACGGCGCCCGACACCCTGGTGGTGGTGGACTGCCTCACGCTCTGGCTCACCAACCTGCTGATGCCGGCGCAGGGCGGGCCCGCCGATGCACAGGCGCCCACGCAGCAATTGCTGAACGCCATCGAGACCGCGCGCGGTCCCGTGGTGCTGGTGGGCAACGAGATCGGTCTCGGCGTCATCCCCATGGGCCGCGAGACCCGCGCCTTCGTCGACGCGCTCGGCGGCCTGAATCAGGCCGTGGCGCGCGCCTGCGAGCGCGTCACCTTCATGGCGGCCGGCCTGCCGCTCACCCTGAAAGCGCCGCGATGACGCGCCCGAGCCTGTCTTTCCTGTTCGTCCTCTGTCTTGCATGGCTCGGCGCCGCCCAGGCCGCCGAGATCCGCGTCACCGACGACCGCGGCGTCGCCGTGAGCCTGCCGCGCTCGCCGCAGCGCATCGTCTCGCTGCTGCCATCGCTCACCGAAACCGTGTGCGAGCTGGGGCAGTGCCACCGCCTGGTCGGCGTGGACCGCTACTCCAATTTCCCCGCCTCCGTGCGCGCCTTGCCGCAGACCGGCGGCGGGGTCGACCCCAACATCGAGGCCATCGTGGCGCTGCGGCCCGACGTGGTGCTGGCCGCCACGTCCTCGCGCGGCGTGCAGCGGCTGGAGTCCTTCGGCCTGAAGGTGCTGGCGCTGGAGCCGCGCACCAGCCGCGACGCCCAGCGCGTGATGGGCGTGCTGGGCCAGGTGCTGGAGGTGCCCGACGCGCAGCGCATCTGGCGCGCCATCGACGCGGGCGTGTCGGCCGCCGCGCAGTCGCTGCCGCCCGCGGCGCGCGGCCTGCGCGTGTACTACGAGGTGAGCAACGGCGGCTACGCGGCGGGGCCGCAGTCCTTCATCGGCGAACTCATGGACCGCCTGGGGGTGAAGAACATCGTCACGCCCGAGCTCGGCCCCTTCCCGCGCATCAACCCCGAGTACGTGGTGCGCGCCAATCCCGACCTGATCATGATCGGCAAGCGCAACGTCGCCGGCCTGGAGCAGCGCCCCGGCTGGCAGGGCATGCGCGCCTTGCGCGAGCGGCGCGTTTGCGTGTTCACCGCCGACGAGTCCGACGTGCTGGTGCGCCCCGGGCCGCGCATGGCGGAGGCCGCGCGCTTGATGGCGCGCTGCATTCAGGACAAGGGATTGACATGAACGGCCGGGCCCACAGCCTGTGGCTCGGCGCCGCGCTGCTGCTGGGCGCACTGCTCGTGCTGCTGCTCGGCGCGGGCGTGGGCAGCACAGGCTTCGACAGCGTGCTCAACGCCCGCCACGACCCCGTGGCCTGGCAGATCCTGTGGGACATCCGCCTGCCGCGCACCCTGGGCGCCTGGCTGGCGGGCGCGCTGCTGGGCCTGGCCGGCGCGGTGGCGCAGGGCCTGTTCCGCAACCCGCTGGCCGATCCGTACCTGCTGGGCAGCGCCTCGGGCGCGGCGCTGGGCGTGGCCGGCGCGCTGATGCTGTTCGGCGCGTCGACGCTGGCCACGCAGTGGGTGGTGCGCCTGGGCCTCACGGGCGCGGCCTTCCTGGGCGCGGTGCTGGGCGTGGCGCTCACCCTGACGCTGGCCAAGGGCGTGCAGCAGACGCTGCGCCTGCTGCTGGCCGGTGTCATCGTGGGCGTGGTGCTGGGCGCCGCGCGCGACCTCATCACCATCGCCGAGCCCGACACCCTTCAGGCCATGCAGGGCTTCATGCTGGGCAGCACCGGCTTCGTGGGCTGGGCCGCCTGCGGCGTGATGGCGGCCATGCTGCTGATCGCCGTGCTGGTGGCCGCGGCGCTGGGCCGGGTGCTCGACGGCCTGGCCCTGGGCGAATCCACCGCGCGCAGCCTGGGGCTGCCGCTGGCTGCCGTGCGCGCGGTGCTGGTGGGCGTGCTGGCCCTGGCCACCGGCGCCGCCGTGGCGCAGACCGGACTGATCGCCTTCGTCGGCCTGGCCTCGCCGCACCTGGTGCGCTCCATCGTCAAGACCACGCACGGGCGCCTGGTGGTGCTGGCGGCTTTCATGGGTGGGCTGCTGCTGATGGCGGCCGACGTGCTGGCGCGCTGGGTGATCGCGCCGCAGGAATTGCCGGTGGGTGTGCTCACGGCGGTGCTGGGCGGCAGCTACCTGCTGTGGCTGATGCACCGGCGCGGCGCACCCGGGAGCCTCAAGTGAGCCCCGCACTGCAAGCCAAAGGCATCGGCGTCTCGCTCGGCGGCGTCGAGGTGCTGCATGGCGTCGACCTGAACCTGCCCGCCGGGCGCTGGACCAGCGTGGTCGGCCCCAACGGCGCGGGCAAGTCCACCCTGCTCAAGGCCCTGGCCGGCCTGCTGCCGCACAGCGGCCAGGCCGAACTGCTGGGCCGGCCCTTCAGCGCCTGGCGCGGTCGCGAACGCGCCCGCGCCCTGGCCTGGCTGGGCCAGGGCGAGAGCGGCGCCGACGACCTGAGCGTGTGGGACGTGGCCATGCTGGGCCGCCTGCCGCACCAGCCCTGGCTCGCGCCGCCGTCCGACGCCGACCGCGTGGCGGTGGAACAGGCCCTGCGCGCCACTCAGGCCTGGGACTGGCGCGAGCGCGCGCTCGGCGCGCTCTCCGGCGGCGAGCGCCAGCGCGTACTGCTGGCGCGCCTGCTCGCGGTGAACGCCGACGTGCTGCTGATGGACGAGCCCCTGGCCAACCTGGACCCGCCGCACCAGGCCGACTGGCTGCAACTGGTGCGCGAACTGGTGGCGCAGGGCAAGACCGTGGTGAGCGTGCTGCACGAGATCGGCCTGGCCCTGCACGCGGACCAGATGGTGGTGGTGGCCGGTGGCCGCGTGCGCCACCAGGGTGCCTGCGACGACGGCACCACGCACCGCGCCCTGGAAGCGGTGTTCGACCACCGCATCGCCATCCACCCGCTGGGCGAGCAGTGGGTGGCGCTGCCTCGCTGATACTTCTTTCCCGACGGAGCCTCGCATGCAGATCGAAACCCCACCCAGCGCCAAACCCTACGACAAACCCGAGGGCGAGCGCCGCGGCCTGCTCATCGTGAACACCGGCGACGGCAAGGGCAAGAGCACGGCCGCCTTCGGCCTGGCGCTGCGCGCCTTCGGCCGCACCCACGTGCACGGCAAGGGCGTGCGCATCTTCCAGTTCATGAAGGTGCCCAGCGCGCGCTTCGGCGAGCACCGCATGTTCGAGCAGCTCGGCCTGCCCATCGAGGGGTTGGGGGACGGCTTCAGCTGGAAGAGCCAGGACCTGGAGCGCTCCGCCCAGCTCGCGCGCGACGGCTGGCAGCGCGCCAGCGAGGCCATCCTGAGCGGCGAGAACTTCATGGTCGTGCTCGACGAACTCACCTACCCGCTGATCTACGGCTGGCTGCCGCTGGAGGCGGTGGTGGACACGCTCAAGGCCCGTCCCGCCCATGTGCACGTGGTCATCACGGGCCGGCGCTGCCCGCCCGAACTCATCGAACTGGCCGACACCGTGACCGAGATGACCAAGGTCAAGCACGCGTTCAACGCCGGCGTGCCCGCGCAGCGCGGCATCGAGGACTGAGCCCCGCGATGCTCGGCGCGGCCCTGTCGCTGATCGTGGCCCTGGGCCTGGACCGCGCCTTCGGCGAGCCGCGCGCGCCCTGGCACCCGGTGGTGTGGATGGGCCGCGCGCTCGGCGCCATGGGACAGCGCATCGCGCCCGTGCGGGATCAGGCCGAACCGCGTTTCGACGGCGTGCGCTGGGCGCTGGGTGCGCTGGGCTGGAGCGCGGGCGCGCTCGTGGTCCTTGCCGTGGCCTGGGCCGCGCAGACCGCGCTGTCGACGCTGAACCCCTGGTGGGCGGCGCTGCTCACCGGCCTGCTGCTCAAGCCGCTGATGTCCTGGCGCCTGCTGCGCGAGGAGGTGCTCGCGGTCGAGTCCGCGCTGTCGCAGTCGCTGGAGCAGGGCCGCGAGCGGCTGTCGTGGCTGGTGAGCCGCGACACGCGCGCGCTCGACGCGGTGGCCGTGCGCGAAAGCGCCATCGAATCCCTGGCCGAGAACCTCAGCGACTCGGTGGTGGCGCCGCTGTTCTGGTTTCTGATCGCGGGCCTGCCGGGCGCGGCGCTCTACCGCTGGGCCAACACGGCCGACGCGATGTGGGGCTACGACGGCCTGCGCCGCGACACGGACGGCACGCCGCGCGACTGGACCTGGGCCGGCCAGTGGGCCGCGCGCGTGGACGATGCGCTGTCCTGGGTGCCCGCGCGCCTCACGGCCGCCTTGCTCTTGTTCGCGGGCGCTTGCCTGGCGCTGCGCGCGCTGTGGCGCGAGGCGCGCCGCACGCCGTCGCCCAACTCGGGCTGGCCCATGGCCGCGCTCGCGCTGGCACTGAACCTGCGCTTGCGCAAGCCGGGCGTGTACACGCTCAACGCCGATGGCCGCGCGCCCGGGCCCGCCGACACCACGGCGGCCATCGTGCTGGCGGGGCGCGCGCTGGCCGTCGGCCTGGTGCTGCTCGGGGCCGTGGTGCTGTTCACCTGGTCCATGGCATGAACAAGGCGTTCGAGCACGGCGGCACCGACGCCCTCGGCGCGCCCGCGCACGACTTCTCCACCAACGCCAACGCCCTGGGCCCCTGTCCCTCGGCGCTGTTGGCCATCGCGCAGGCCGACGCCTCGCGCTACCCCGACCCCACGGGCGCGCGGCTGAAGGCCGCGCTGGGGGAGTTCCACGGCGTGGCGCCCGATCGTGTGCTGCTGCTGGCCAGCGCGAGCGAGGGCATCCAGCGCTTCTCGGCCTGGGCCGCGCGATCACCGGGCGCCTCGGTGTGGCTGCCGCCGCACCACTACGGCGACCTCGCCCGCGCGGCCGATGCCTGGGGCCTCGGTCGCACGAACGAGCCGGGCAGGGCGCGCCTGCTCTGGGCCTGCGAGCCCTCGGCGCCGCTGGGCCAGGCCGAAGCGGGCCTCGCCGATCGCGTGGCGGGCTTGCGGCCCGAGCAATCGCTGGTGCTGGACCAGGCCTACGCGCCGCTGCGCCTGCACGGCGCGCCCACGCTGAGCGGCCCTGCGCCGGACCGCGTGTGGCGCCTGGTCTCGCCCAACAAGGCCTTGGGCCTCACGGGCGTGCGCGGCGCCTACGCCATCGCGCCGCTGGCCGCGCGGCAGGCCATGGCCGAACTGGAGGCCCTGGCGCCTTCATGGCCGCTGGGCGTGCACGCCGAGGCCATGCTGCTGGCCTGGACCCGGCCCGAGGCGCAGCAATGGCTCAACGACAGCCTGGACAGCTTGCGCGAATGGAAGGCCCGGCAAATGGCGCTCTGCGAAGCGCTGGGCTGGACCGTGCTGCCCAGCGACGCCAACTACTTCGTCGCGCGCCTGCCTCACGCCGGCGACACCGAACGCCTGCCCGCGCTGCGCCGCGACCACGGCGTGAAGCTGCGCGACTGCGCCTCCTTCGGCCTGCCGGGCCACGTGCGCCTGGGCGTGCGATCACCCGCCGACCAGGACGCCCTGCGCGCGGCCTGGCCGCGCGGGCGCGGCGGTGACAATCGCCCCCATTGACGACGGACCCACGCCGTCGCAGTCGAGAGAGACAGAAAGGACCCTCATGCAAGACACCGCCGAACAGACCATCCGCCTCGTGCCGCGCGCGAACACCGCGCCGGCCGCGCCCGCCACCGAGCGCTGGAGCGCCGAGGCCATCGAGGCCCTGTTCGACCTGCCTTTCGCCGACCTGATGCACCGCGCCCAGACCGTGCACCGCGAGCACCACGCGCCGAACGAGGTGGAGCTGGCCACGCTGCTGTCCGTCAAGACCGGCGGTTGCCCCGAGGACTGCGCCTACTGCCCGCAGTCGGTGCACTTCGACACCGGCGTGCAGGCCGGCAAGCTGATGGCCGTGGACGCCGTGCGCGAGGCCGCGCAGCGCGCCAAGGCAGCAGGCGCCACGCGCTTCTGCATGGGCGCGGCCTGGCGCGCCCCGAAAGACCGCGACGTCGAGGCCGTGGCCGAGCTCGTGCGCGCCGTCAAGGCCGAGGGCCTGGAGGCCTGCGCCACCCTGGGCATGCTGGCCGAGGGCCACGCCGAGCAACTGCGCGACGCCGGGCTCGACTACTACAACCACAACCTCGACAGCGACCCCGGCTTCTACGGCGACATCATTTCCACGCGCGACTACCAGGACCGCCTGGACACGCTGGCGCGCGTGCGCGGCGCGGGTGTGAAGGTCTGCTGCGGCGGCATCGTCGGCCTGGGCGAATCGCGCCGCCAGCGCGCGGGCCTGGTGGCGCAGCTCGCCAACCTTGCGCCCGACTACCCCGAGTCCGTGCCCATCAACCACCTCGTCAAGGTGGCCGGCACGCCGCTGGCCGACCAGCCCGACCTCGACCCCTTCGAATTCGTGCGCACCATCGCGGTCGCGCGCATCACCATGCCGCGCGCCAAGGTGCGCCTGTCGGCCGGGCGCCAGCAGATGGGCGAGGCCGTGCAGGCCCTGTGCTTCCTGGCGGGCGCCAACAGCATCTTCTACGGCGACAAGCTGCTCACCACCGGCAACCCCGATGTGGCGGCCGATCAGGCGCTGCTGGACAAGCTGGGCCTGACCACCCGAAAGGGCTGAAGCGCATGGCCGCCGTCTGCGTGATGGTGCTCGGCACGAGCAGTGGGGCCGGCAAGAGCTGGCTGGCCACGGCGCTGTGCCGCCACTACGCGCGGCAAGGACTGAAGGTGGCGCCGTTCAAGGCGCAGAACATGAGCAACAACGCCCGCGTCGTCGATGGGGGCGAGATCGGCAGTGCGCAGTATTTCCAGGCGCTCGCGGCCGGCGCCGAGCCCGAGGTGCGCATGAACCCCGTGCTGCTCAAGCCCGAGGCCGACACGCACAGCCAGTACGTGCTGATGGGCCGTGTGGACGCCGAGCTCACCGCCTTGCCCTGGCGCGAGCGCGGCGAACGCGCCTGGCCCACGGTGCGGCGCGCGCTGCACGAACTCATCGCCGAGCACGAGGTGGTGGTGATCGAAGGCGCGGGCTCGCCGGCCGAGATCAACCTCATGCCCAACGACATCGTCAACCTGCGCGTGGCGCGCGAGGCCAAGGCGCGCTGCCTGCTGGTCACCGACGTCGATCGCGGCGGCGCCTTCGCCCACTTGTACGGCACCTGGTCCTTGTTGAGTGAAGCCGACCGCGCGCTCATCCGCGGCTTCGTGCTGAACAAGTTCCGCGGCGATGCGTCGCTGCTGCAACCAGGGCCGCAACAACTGCAGGACCTCACCGGCGTGCCCATGCTGGGCGTGATCCCCATGCAGTGGCGCCACGGCCTGCCCGAGGAGGACGGCGTGTTTGATATGACCCCCACGCTCCCCGCTGCGCGTGGTTCGCTGCCCCCCGAGGGGGTGCGTTTCGCCTTGGGGCGGCCCGGCGGCGAAACCGACCGCTCGCACGCCGCCGGCCCGGTGCACATCACGGTGGCGGTGCTCGCCTGGCCGCGCATCAGCAACCTCGACGAATTCCAGCCGCTGAAGAACCTGCCCGGCGTGCGCCTGAAATGGGTGCGCGCGCCGGCGGACGGCGCCGGCGCCGATGTGGTCGTGCTGCCCGGCAGCAAGGCCACCGCCGCCGACCTGGACTGGCTGCGCGAGCAGGGCCTGGACCGCTGGGTGGCCGACCACGCCGCGCGCGGTGGCCGCGTGCTGGGCGTGTGCGGCGGCCTGCAGGTGCTGGGCGAGGCGCTCATCGACACCGAGGGCATCGACGGCAACGCCCCCGGCCTGGGCCTGCTGCCGCTGGTCACCAGCTTCGCGCGCGACAAGACCGTGCGCCGCACCGAGGCCGCGTTCACCACCGTGCGCGGCCCCTGGGCGGCCTTGTCGGGTGTGCGCGTGAGCGGCTACGAAATCCACCACGGCCAGACCGCGCCGCACCCCGCCATGGTGGCGGCCGGAGCCGTCGCGCACGAGGTGATCCCCGGCCTGGCCTGGCAAAACACCGAGGGCAATGTGCTGGGCCTGTACCTGCACGGCCTGTTCGAGGACGATCGCGTGCTGCGGGCCCTGTTCGGCGCCACCGCGCCCACCTTGGAGACCGTGTTCGACCGCCTGGCCGACAGCGTGCGCGAGCACTTCATTCCCGGCGCGCTCGACGCGCTCATCGCACCATGACCCAGCCGAAGCTCCCCGAGGTCCCCGACCTGCACGACGACACCCTGGCCGCCGCGCTGCAGGCCGCCATGGACGACAAGACCAAGCCCCTGGGCTCGCTCGGGCGCCTCGAATCGCTCGCGCAGCGGCTGGGCGCCATCCAGGGCACGGCCGCGCCGCGCCTGCACCAGCCGCAGATGCTGGTGTGCGCGGCCGACCACGGCCTGGCGGCGCGCGGCGTCTCGGCCTACCCGAGCGACGTGACCTGGCAGATGGTGGAGAACTTCCTGTCCGGCGGTGCGGCGGTGAGCGTGCTGGCCCGCCAGCACGGCCTGGCGCTCACGGTGGTGGACTGCGGCGTGCGCCACGACTTCGCGCCGCGCGAGGGCCTGCTGGTGCGCAAGGTGGCGCCGGGCACGGCCGATGCGCTCGAGGGCCCGGCCATGAGCGAGGCGCAACGCGACGAGGCCATCGCCAACGGCGTGACCACCGTGCGCGGCCTGCCCGGCAACGCGCTGCTGCTCGGTGAAATGGGCATCGGCAACACCTCGGCCGCTTCGCTTCTGCTGGCGCGCCTGGGCGGCTTCGAGGTGGGCGACGTGACGGGCGCCGGCACCGGCCTGGACGCCGACGCCGTGCTGCGCAAGATCGGCGTGCTGCGCGCCGTGCTGGCGCGCCACGCCGACGCGCGCGACCCGCTGGCCGCGCTGGCCGCGTTCGGCGGTTTCGAGATCGCCACCCTGGTGGGCGCGGTGCTGCAGGCCGCGGCCGAGCGGCGCGTGGTCGTGGTGGACGGCTTCATCGCCAGCGCCGCCGTGCTGGTGGCCAGCAAGCTGCGGCCCCACGTGCTGCAGCGCTGCGTCTTCGCCCACCGCTCGGGCGAGCGCGGCCACGCGCTCATGCTGGCCCACCTGCGCGCCGAGCCGCTGCTCGACCTGGGCCTGCGCCTGGGCGAGGGCTCGGGCGCGGCGCTGGCCTGGCCGCTGCTGCAAAGCGCCTGCGCGCTGCTCAACGAGATGGCCAGCTTCGCCAGCGCGGGCGTGTCCACCGCCAGCGTCGAACCCCTCGATCCCGCGCCCGTTACCGACAAGCCGGCGCGATGAGCCGCTTCCTTCGTCATTACCTGCTGGCCTTGCAGTTCTTCACCCGCGTGCCCGTCACCGGCCGGCTGGCCGCCTGGGTGGGCTACAGCCCGGCCATGCTGCGCGCCAGCGCGGCGCATTTTCCTGGTGTGGGCTGGCTGGTGGGCCTGTGGGTGGCGCTGGTGTTCACCGCGCTGCTGTGGGCCTTGCCCGGGCCGGGCGCCGCGCCCTGGGTGGCCGCGCTGGGGGCCACCGTGGCCGGCGTGCTCATGACCGGCGCCTTCCACGAGGACGGCCTGGCCGATCTGGCCGATGGCCTGGGCGGCAGCGCCGACCGCGCGCGGGCGCTGGAAATCATGAAGGACTCGCGCATCGGCAGCTTCGGCGCCATCGCGCTGGTGCTGGCGCTGCTGTGCAAGGTGGCGCTGCTCGCGCTGCTGGTGCAGATCGACCCGCTGCACGCGGTGGCGGCGCTGTTCCTGGCGCAGGTGGTGTCGCGCGCCGCGCCATTGCCCCTCATCTTCACGCTGCCGCACGTGGGCGACGTGGCCGGCTCCAAGAGCAAGCCGCTGGCCGACGGCCTCACGCCCGCCGCGCTGCTGGCCGGGCTGCTGTGGATGGCGCTGGCGCTGCTGCTGGTGGTGGCGCTGATGCCCGGCATGGCCTGGTGGGCCGGCGTGCTGGGCGCCGCGCTGGGCACCGCCTGGGTGGGGCGCCTGCTGTGGCGCCGTCTGCAAGGCTTCACCGGCGACGGACTGGGCGCCACGCAGCAGGTGGCCGAAGTGCTGTTCTACCTGGGCGTGGCCATCGCCTTGCCTTTCGAATGAGGTGCCGATGAAGCTCTGGTTGATCCGCCACGCCGCCGTCGCCCTGCCACCGGGCCTGTGCTACGGCATCACTGACGCGCCCGCGCGCGCCGAGGCCACGCTGGCCGCCGCCGAGACCGTGGCCGCCGCCCTGCCGCGCCACGTGCCGCTGTGGGTGTCGGGCCTGGCGCGCGCGCAGCAACTGGCCGCCGCGCTGCAGCGCCTGCGCCCCGACCTGGGCGCCGCGCGCGTGGAGCCGCGCCTGAACGAAATGGACTTCGGCCGCTGGGAGATGCAGGCCTGGGACGCCATTCCGCGCCCCGCCTTCGACGCCTGGATGGCCGACTTCGCGCACCACCGCTTCGGCGGCGAGGCCAGCACGCAAGAGATCATCGATCGCGTCGCCGCCGTGCTGATGGAACTGCACACGAGCGGCATTCGCGAGGCGGCCTGGGTCACGCACGCGGGTGTCATCCGCGCGGCGCACTACCTCAAGGCGCACGGACCGCGGGCCATCGCCGGCGCGCACGAGTGGCCCGAGCGCGTGATCGAGCCGGGCGCCTGTGTCGAACTCGGGTTCTGAGCTTGCCCCGCGCGGGCGGGTAAGGTAGCGGCATGCAACGGCGTTCGATCCTTCTACTTCCCGCCCTGGCCTGGGCGCCCGGCCTCGCGGTGGCGCAGACGCCCCTGCGCGTGCTCACCCACGACTCCTTCGATCTCCCCGCGCCGCTGCTCGCGCGGTTCGAGCGCGAGGCTGGTGCCAAGCTGCAAGTCATCAAGGGCGGCGACGCGGGCGAGATGCTCAACCGCCTGATCCTCACGCGCGCCCGGCCCATCGCCGATGTCGTCTTCGGCATCGACAACGCGCTGCTGCCGCGCGCGCGGCAGGCCGGCATGATCGACCCGTACAACGGCCCCGCCGCCCAGCGCCCCAGCGCCGCGTCTCTGGGGGATGGCGTGGTGCCGGTGGACCACAGCTACGTCGCGCTCAACATCGACAAGGCCTGGTTCGCGCAAAAGGGCCTGGCCCTGCCGCGCTCGCTCGACGACCTGGCCCAAGCGGCCTACAAGGACCTGCTGGTGGTGCCGCACCCGGCCACCTCCAGCCCCGGCCAGGCCTTCCTGCAGGCCACCATCGCCGGCCTGGGCGAAGAGGGCGCCTTCGACTGGTGGGCGCGCATGCGGCGCAACGGCCTCAAGGTGGTCAAGGGCTGGAGCGAGGCCTACTACACCGAGTTCAGCCGCAACGGCGGCGCGCGGCCCATCGTGGTGAGCTACGCCACCAGCCCGGCGGCCGAGGTCTTCTTCAGCAAGACGCCGCTCGCCGAATCGCCCACGGCCAGCCTGTTCCTGCCCGGCGGCGTGTTCCGCCAGGTCGAGGGGGTGGCGCTGGTCAAGGGCAGCCACCCCGCCGCGCGCGAGGCCGCCGGCCGCTTCATCGAATTCCTGCGCTCCCCGCCTGTGCAACAGGCGCTGCAGACCAGCATGTGGATGTACCCCGCCGAGCCCGGCGCCGCGCGCGCCGAGGTGTTGAAAAAGCACGCGCCCGAGCCCACGCGCTTCGACAACCCGCCGGCCGAGCGCGCGAGCGAGCAACTGCGCGCCTGGCAGGACCGTTGGGTGAAAACCGTCCTGCGCTGACGGCCCTCCATGCGCCTCGCGCTCGCCCTGATCCCCTTGCTTTTCCTCGCCCTCGTGGCGGTGGCGCCCGTGGCGCGGCTGCTGGCCGAGGGCTGGGGCGCGGGCGAGTTCGGCTTCTGGTCCTTGTGGGCCGACGACTACCTGCGCGGGCGCGTGCTGTGGTCGCTGGCGCAGGCGGGCATCACCTCGGTGGCGGCGCTGCTGGTCGGCGTGCCGCTGGCCTGGGTGCTCGCGCGCATCGACTTCACGGGCCGTGGGCTCGTGCTGCGCGCGCTGATGCTGCCCTTCGTGGTGCCCACGCTGGTGGCGGCCATGGGCGTGCTGGCGCTGGCCGGGCCGCGCGGCGTATTGGGCGTGCTGGGCATCGACGGCTCGGGCACGCCCTGGCTGCTGCTGTACGGCAACCTGTTTTTCAACCTGTGCCTGGTGGTGCGCGCGGGGGTGGACGCCTTCGAGCACGTGAGCGCCACGCGCGTGGCCGCCGCGCGCACGCTGGGCGCCTCGCCCTGGCGGGTGTTCCTGCGCGTCGAATGGCCCGAGGCGCGGCCCTGGCTCGCCTCGGCGGCCTGCCTGGTGTTCCTGTACTGCCTCTCGGGCTTCGGTCTGGCGCTGGTGCTGGGTGGCCAGCGCTGGGCCACGGCCGAGGTGGAGATCTACACCCTGGTGGCGCACGAACTGGCGCTGGGCCAGGCCGGTGTGCTGGCGGTGTGGATGCTGCTGCTCAACGGCGCGGTCGCGCTGGCCTACGCGGCCATCGAGCAGCGCCTGGCCGCGCCCGCACGCGCGGCGCCCCTCGCGCGCCGCACGGTGGCATCGCCTGGCGACCGCCTCGCCGTGGCGGGCCTGCATGCCACGCTGTTTGCCCTGGCCGGCGCGCCGCTGCTGGCCTTGCTGTTGCGCACCGCGCCCGCGCTGCTCGACGGCGCGGCCTGGGCCGTGCTGCGCGAACCCGCCACGCTGCACGCGCTGTTCAACACGCTGCGCTTCAGCGCCATGGCCCTGGCGCTGGCCCTGGTGCTGGGCGTGGCGCACGCGCTGTCGGCGCAGGGCCTGCGGCGCCTGTGCCTGGCCTGGCGCGCGGCGGCCTTTCTGCCCTTCGTGGTGTCGCCCGTCACGGTGGCCTTCGGGCTCTTGCTGCTCTACCCGGCGTTCACCGCCAGCCTGCCCCTGCTGGTGGCGGCCTACGCGCTCATCGCCTACCCCTTCATCGCGCGCGCCCTGGCCGCCGCGCTGGACGCGTTGCCGCCGTCGCTGGCGCAGGCGGCGGCCACGCTGGGCGCCTCGCCCGCGCGCGTGGCCTGGCGCGTGAGCTTGCCGCTGGTGGCGCCCGCGCTGCGGCGCGGCACCGCCTTCGCCGCCGCCACCATGCTGGGCGAGTTCGCGGTCTCGCTGTTCCTCACGCGGCCCGAATGGCTCACGCTCACCACACTGATCCACCAACGCCTGGGCCGCCCGGGCGAGACCAACCTGCAGGCCGCACTGGTGCTGGCGCTGCTGCTGCTGGCGCTCGCCCTGGCGGCCTTCGCGCTCATTGAAGGCGGCGCGCGCCGCCAGACGCCACCCCATGCTCGAACTGCGTGACATCCACCTGCGCTGGGACCGGCGCCCGTTGCTCGACGGCGTGAACCTGCGCGTGGACGCGGGCCAGACCGTGGCGCTGCTCGGGCCCTCGGGCAGCGGCAAGAGCACGCTGCTCAAGGTCGTGGCGGGCATCGAGACGCCCGAACGGGGCAGCGTGTGGTTCGACGGCGAGGACATCACGCGCACGCCGCCGCACCGGCGCGGCTTCGCGCTGATGTTCCAGGACTTCGCCCTGTTCCCGCACCTGGACGTGCGCGACAACGTGGCCTTCGGCCTCATCGAGCAGCGCGTGCCCCGGCGCGAGGCGCGCGAGCGCGCGCAGGCCCTGCTCACGCGCTTCGGGCTGGGGGCGCACGCCCAGGCGCGCGTGTGGACGCTATCGGGCGGCGAGCAGCAGCGCGTGGCGCTGGCGCGTGCGCTCATCACGCAACCGCGCGCCTTGTTGCTGGACGAACCCTTCTCCGCGCTGGACGCCACGCTGCGCGAGCAACTGCGCGCCGAGTTCCGCGAGCGCATCGCCGAGGCCGGCATGGCGGCCATCCTCGTGACGCATGACGAGGCCGAGGCGCGCGCGATGGCGCAGCGGGGCTGGGGGCTGGACCAGGGGCAGTTGCGCCCACTGTGGTGAGCCCAGCCGCGCCTTCACCTCTCAGCGTGGTGAGCTAAGCTGTGCCCGCACCCGATCGGGGTGGTCACCGGAGCACGCGCATGGGCTGGTTTTCCAAGGCACCCACGGGGTTCTTCCTCAGCACCACCACGCCGCCGGGCGTGGAACGCGGCCAGATGCTGGGCGTGGTGCATGGCGAGGCCATCATCGGCGCCAACATCTTTCGCGACATGTTCTCCTCCATCCGCGACGTGGTGGGCGGCCGCGCGGGCGGCTACGAACGGGCCCTGTCGGGCGCGCGCGACGCGGCCGTCGAGGACCTCATCGAATCCGCCAAAGAACTTGGCGCCAACGGCGTCATCGGCATCGACTTCGACTACGAGGTGCTCGGCGAGGCCAACGGGATGATGATGGTCGCGGTGAGCGGGACGGCGGTGAAGCTGTGACGCAGAAGGATGAGATGCGCGCCGGCCTGCTCGAAACGCGCCGCGTGGAACACGGCGCTTCACTGGGCGACCAGGCGCGCACGCATGAAGTGCTGCTGAAGGACGTCATCCGGGGTCTGGACGACGTGGATGCGGGGTGTGTGGTGCCCGCAGCCCGTGCCTTGCTGATGCTCCGCCAGCGTCGCCCCGGCGCCGCTGGTTAAGTTCAGCCCGCTTGCATCGCCGGCCGCGCCTGCACCCGCGCCAGCCAGGCCTGCACGTTCGGGTGCTTGTCGACCGGCGCGCCGATGTAGGCGCTGTAGCCGATCACCGAACCCACCGACAGGTCCACCAGCGAGTACGCCTCGCCCAGCATCCAGGGCTGCTTCGCCAGGCGCGCGTCGAGCAGCGCCAGCAATTGGTCCAGGGCCCGGTAGCCCGCCTGGCCGTGCGCATCGTCCGGCGTGCCCATGTCGCGCGCGGCCTGCAGGCGGATGAGTTGCGCGCCATAAGTGACGTAGGCCCAGGTGCACCACGAGAACGCCTGCAACTGCGCGGGCGTGCCCGGCGCCGGCCACAGGCCGTTCTTCACACCGTACCGCTCGCCCAGCCACAGCTCCATGGCCAGGGCCTCGAACATCGGTGCGCCGTCCACGGTCATCGTGGGCACCTTGCCGTTGGGGTTGAGGGCCAGGAAGCCGGGGCGGCGCTGTTCGCCGGTGGTGATGTCGACCTTCACGCGCTCGTGCGGCACACCCAGTTCGGCGAGGGCGCAGGCGATGGGGGTGGCGCTGGACATGGGGTGCCAGTAGAGGACGAGGGACATGGCGGGCTCCTGAAGTGAAGGGGTTGAAACCGGGCCGGCCGAGCGCCGGATCCGTGGGACGGACTGTCGCAGCCATTGCGGACAGAAACAGCCCTCGATAAGAGCTAGAGTGCACCCCATGCTGACCTCGTCCTCCCGATTGCTGAGGCTGCTCTCGCTGCTGCAGACCCGCCGCCACTGGAGCGGCGCCGAACTGGCCGAGCGGCTGGCGGTGAACCCGCGCACCCTGCGCCGCGACATCGACCGCTTGCGCGAGCTGGGCTACCCCATCCACGCCAGCAGCGGCGTGGCCGGCGGTTACGCGTTTCGCGCCGGCCAGGCGCTGCCGCCGCTGCTGCTGGACGACGAGGAGGCCCAGGCCGTGGCCATCGCCCTGCAGACTGCTGCGGCCGGCACGGTAAGCGGGGTCGAGGAGGGCTCGCTGCGCGCGCTGGTGAAGCTGGAGCAGGTGATGCCCGCGCGCCTGCGCAGGCGCCTGGAGGCGCTGCGTTCGAGCATCCTGCCGCTGGAGAGCCTGCGGCCCACGGTGGACGCGGGGGTGTTGGCCAGCCTGGCGCTGGCCTGCCGCGACCAGTTGCGCCTGGCCTTCGCCTACCGCGACAGCCGGGGCCAGGACACGGCGCGCACGGTGGAGCCGCAGGGCCTGGTGCACACCGGCAGCCGCTGGTACCTGGTGGCCTGGGATCCGGCGCGCGAGGACTGGCGCACCTTCCGCCTGGACCGCATCGAGGGCGCGCCCGCTCTGGGCCAGCACTTCGCGCCGCGCGCGGGGCCTGAAGGCGGAGACCTGCGCGCCTTCGTCTCGCGCTCCATCGGTGTCTCGGCCTACGTGGAGCAGGCGCGCGTGGTGCTGCACAAACCCCTGGCCGAGATGGCGCGGCAGATTCCGCCCACGGTGGCGCGGCTGGAGCCGCTGGACGACGCGCGCTGCGTGATGCACAGCGGCGCGAACCACCTGGAGTCGCTGGCCTACTGGCTGATGGCGCTGGACGTGGAGTTCGAGGTGCTGGAGCCGCCCACGCTCAAGGCCCTGCTGGAGAAGGCGAACGCGCGCGTGGCGCGGGCGCTGGCGCGGTCGGGGAAGCATTGAGATAAATAACTCAATGCTGGAAAGCCCGTCGCGGCGTGGCCTGCTGCGCAGGGCCTCACCCCCCGCGCAGCGCCTTCAACAGCTTCTGCCCCGCGCGACCATCGGCCTCCCAACCCAGGCGCGTCTGCTCCGCGCGCACGGCGGTGCGCGTCTTCTCGCCCAGCAGACCGTCCACCTCGCCGATGTCGTGCCCACGCGCCAGCAACAGGGTCTGCAGCTCGCGGCGCTCGGCGCGTGTCAGGCCCAGGTCGTCGGTGGGCCAGGGCGTCACGAAGGGACCGCCGCCGCGCAGGCGGTCGGCCAGGTGGGCGATGGCCAGGCCGTAGCTTTCGGCCGCGTTGTAGCTGTAGATGGCGTCGAAGTTGCGCGTGACCAGGAAGGCCGGGCCCTTGGCGCCCGCGGGCGTGAGCAGGCCCAGGCTCAGCTCGGGCGGCACGGGCGTGCCGTCGATGCGCGTCACCCCGCGCGCCGCCCACTCGGTGCCGGGGCGCTTGGTGCGCCGGCCCTCGCCCAGCACGGAGAAGCCCTCGGGCAGCTTCACCTCGAAGCCCCAGGGCAGGTCGCTGCGCCAGCCCGCGCGCTGCAGGAAGTGGGCGGTGGAGGCCAGGGCGTCGGGGACGCTGTCGATCAGGTCGGCGCGGCCGTCGCCATCGAAATCCACCGCCAGGCGTTCGTAGGTGCTGGGCATGAACTGCGTGTGGCCGAAGGCGCCGGCCCAGGAGCCCTGCAGTCGCTCAGGCGGGAAGTGCCCGGCCTGCAGCAGGCGCAGCGCGGAATAGAACTCGGTGCGGAAGTAGGCCTGGCGCCGGCCGAAGCACGAGAGGGTGGCCAGCGACTGCACGATGGGCGTCTTGCCGAAGCCCTGGCCGTAGTTGCTCTCCACGCCCCACACGGCCACCACGGTGGCCGGGTCCACGCCGAAGCGCTGCTGCACGCGCTGCAACAGCTCGGCGTTGGCCTGCAGGCGTTGCGCGCCTTCGTCCACGCGCTGCGGGTCCACCAGCACGGTCAGGTAGTCCCAGATCGGCGTCTTGAACTCGGGCTGCGCGTCCAGGTTGCCGATGACCGACATCATGGGCTGCAGGGTGTCGGTGTGGGTGCGGTAGGTGGCCTCGTTCACGCCGTTGGCACGGGCCGTGGGGCGCAGTCCGTCCAGGCACTGGCGAAATTCCTTGTCGGGTGTCTGGGCGAAGGTGGGGGCGGCCAGGGCGGCCAGAGCGGCCGTGAAGCAGAGGGTGGTGAGTCGTTGCATGGGAATGGGGTCGCCCGGAGGCGGAAAAGTTCAGGCGGTCGGCCTGTTCAGGCGGGCCAGGTGCTGCCGTGCTCCGGCACCAGCGCGGGCCAGCCCAGTTCGTGTTCGATGCGCAGGCGCAGCCCGTCGGCCGCGTCCATGTCACCGTGCGTGACGAAGGTGCGCCGGGGCGCCCGCGGCAATTGGCGCAGCCAGGCCATCAGTTGATCGGCGTCGGCGTGCGCGGAACCGGCGGTGAGTTGCACCACCTCGGCCCGCACCGGCCACTGCTGGCCGAAGATGCGCAGGCTGGGGATGCCCGCGGCCAGTTGCGCGCCACGCGTGCCGGGGGCCTGGTAGCCGGCGAGCACCACCATCGAACGGTGGTCGCCCAGGTGATGGGTGAGGTGGTGCAGCACGCGCCCGCCGGTGGCCATGCCGCTCGCCGCCAGGATCACCTTGGGCCCATGGCGCTGGGCGATGGCCTTGGACTGCTCCACGCTGGTGACCATCTGCGCGGTGCGCTCCATCTCGCGGCACTCGGCGGCGCTCAGGCGGTGCTGGCCCAGGTGGCGCTCGTACAGCTCCGTGGTCTGCACGGCCATGGGGCTGTCCAGGTACACCGGCAGGCCGCGCGGCAGATCGCCCCGCGCCTTGAGCCGCGCGATGGCCAGCAACACGGCCTGCGCGCGACCCACCGCGAACACCGGCACCACCGCCGCGCCGCCGCGCGCGGCGGCGCGCGCCAGCGCCGGGCCGAGTTCACCCAGCAGGTCTTCCTTGGGGTGCAGGCGGTTGCCATAGGTGGACTCGCACAGCACCACGTCGGCCTCGGGCGGCGCCTCGGGTGGGTGCATCAGCGCGTCGTCGGGCCGGCCGAGGTCGCCGGAGAAGAGGATGCGCCGCCCACCCACCGTCAGCAGCACGCTGGCCGCGCCCAGGATGTGGCCCGCCCCGCTGAACCGCGCCGTCCAGCCGGGCAGGGGCTCGAAGCTGTCGTGCGCCCCTGCCGTGTGCAGCCGCTTCAGGCTACGGCGCGCGTCGTCCTCGGTGTACAGGGGCAGGGCGGGGCGGTGCTTGCTGAAGCCCTTGCGGTTGGCGTACGCGGCTTCTTCTTCCTGCAGGTGGCCGCTGTCGGGCAGCATCACGTGCAGCAGGTCGCGTGTGGCCGGTGTGCACCAGGCCTTGCCCGTGAAGCCGTCCCTGGCCAGCAGCGGGAAGTAGCCGCTGTGGTCGATGTGCGCATGCGTGAAAAGCACGGCGCCGATCTGGCCCGGCACCACCGGCAGCGGCTCCCGGTTGCGCAGGCGGTACTGCTTGTAACCCTGGAACAGGCCGCAGTCCACCAGCAGGCGCTGGCCTTCGTGTTCGACGAGGTATTTCGAGCCGGTGACGGTGCCCGCGCCGCCGAGGAATCGGATGCTGACGCCCATGCGGGCATCTTAGCCCGGCGCCGCGTGGCACCGGGCTCAGGCCAGGGCGCTGTCCAGCCAGATCATGAAGATGAAGCCGGCGAGCAGCGTCGCGCTGGCCGCGCCTTCGAAGCCGTCGCGGTGCGTCTCGGGAATGATCTCGTGGCTGACCACGAAGATCATGGCGCCGGCGGCCAGCGCCAGGCCCAGCGGGTAGAACACCGGCACGCTGCCCAGCACCACCACGCCCAGCAGCGCGCCCAGTGGCTCGGCCAGGCCGGTGAGCGCGGCGACACCCCACGCCTTCGCGGCGCTCAGGCCCAGGGTGCGCAGCGCCATGGCCACGATCAGCCCCTCGGGCATGTTCTGCAGGCCGATGGCCAGGGCCACGGCGGCACCGTCGTGCACGCTGTCCGCCCCCGCCGGGCCCGCGTAGGCGGCGCCCACGGCCAGGCCCTCGGGCACGTTGTGGATCATCAGCGCCAGCACCATCAGCCAGGCGCGCTGCGAGGCCGCGTCGCGCGGCAACCAGGCGCTGGCGTGCGTGTTCGCCGCCGGGGGCATCACGGCGTGTTCGTGCGGCAGGGCGCGGTCGATGGCGAGCATCAGCCCCATGCCAAGCGCCAGCCCGGCGCCCGACAGCAGCGCGCTCCAGCCGCCGTCACCCACCAGCGCGCGGCTGGCGTCCAGCGAGGGCAAGAGCAGTGCGAACACCGCCGCCGCCAGCATCACCCCGGCCGAGAACGCCATGAAGGCCGACTCCTGCCGCTTGCCGATGCGCTGGACCACGAACACCGGCAGCGCGCCCACGGCCGTGGCAATGGCCGCCAGCAGCGAGGCCTGCACGCCCGCCACCAGCGCACTGCCACCTTCCACCGCCAGCCACCAGGCACGCGTGGGTGCCCAGAAGGTGGAGCCGGCGGCGATGCCCGCCATCAGCAGCAGGCCGGCCGCCAGCGCCAGCAGCGCGTTGCGCAGGGCGTGGGCGGGCACCGGCAACTCGAGCTGCTGCAACTGGGCCCAGACGGGCTGGATCTGACGGATGAGGGCGGGCATGGGTCGGCTCGATGAAAACACGTGGTCAGTTTGGCAAAAACTATCGGAGATGGCCAATCGATGTTGACAATGACGCAGATAGGGCGTGGCTGCGCCATCAACACAAGGAAGGGCAAGCGATGCGACTCAAAGGCTCCTGCCATTGCGGCAAGGTCCGATTCACCGTGGAATCGCACGAGCCGGTGCCGTTCATGCGCTGCTACTGCTCCGTCTGCCGCAAGACCGCGGGCGCGGGCGGCTACGCCATCAACCTGGGGGCGGCCGTGCAGGGCATGAAGGTGAAGGGCAAGCGCCACCTGCGCATCTACCGGGCCCGCCTGCCGGCCGACGATGGCCAGGGCACCCGCAAGAGCAGCGCGCGGCGCTACTTCTGCGGCCACTGCGGCAGCGCGCTGTGGCTGTGGGACCCGACCTGGCCCGAGCTGGTGCACCCGCACGCCAGCGCGATCGACACGCCGCTGCCCGCGCCACCAGAGAACGTGCACTGCATGGTGGGCTCGAAAGCGCCCTGGGTGCGGGTGGAAGGCCGGGCCGCAGACCCGCGCTTCGATGGCTACCCCGACCTGTCGCTGGCCGAATGGCACAGAGACAAGGGCCTGAGCGACTGAGGGGTCAGGGTCGGGGGCGGACCGGTGCATCAGGCCCCTGGGGCAAGCCGTTCGCCTGCTCCCTCGCGCGGTTCAAGCGCTCGTTCAGCGCGGGGTGGGTGGGCGCTGACAGGAGGACCGCACCCGCCAGTGTCGGGGCGTGCAGTTTGACCAGCACGCGCGCCATGGCTTGCGGATCACGGCCCGCCAGTCGCAGCAGCGCGATGCCGCGCGCGTCGGCCAGCAATTCCTGTGCGTGCAGCAGTTCGTGGGCGTCATGGGCCACGGACGAGTCGGGCCTGATCGTGGCCAGGCGGGCGCGCACCTGGGCGATGCCCGTGCTCGCGTCGCCCACGCGCAATTGCATGTCGCAGGCCTCGGCCAGCGCGTCGCGCACCTCCACGTGGGCCAGCTCGTGGGCGAGGACGGCCGCCAGTTCGTCCTCGCCGAGGCCGTGGCGCGGGTCAAGGAGGGCGCGGGTGAGGATCACCACGCCGTGGTCGGCCGCGAAGGCGTTGAGCTCGCGGTCGTCCAGCACCAGCAGCTTCACGGGCGGGCGTTCGCGCAGGCCCGGCGAGACGGCCACCAACTGATCGAGCAGGGTCTGCAGGCGTGCGGGGGGCGCCAGAGCGGGGCGAACCCGCAGCAGCTCGGCGATTTGCGCCTCGTCCAGCGCGCGCTGCTCGGCGGCGCGGCGCGGGTCGTCGTGGCAGGCCGTTTGCGCGTCAGCAGGCCAGGCGATCCCCCATCCTGCCAGCAGCAGAACCGTTCCCAGGAAACGAGGTATACGGTTCATACGATTTATACCGTTCGGCAGGAACGGTTTGTACGCCGATGGGAAGCGCTTGAAAAGCCCCCTTCGCCAAAGAAAAAGCGACGCCGAAGCGTCGCTTTGTCAGGGGTCGTGGTCCGGATCAGCTGAAGAAATCCTTCGCCTTCTCGAACCAGCCCTTGTCGTTCGGGCTGTGCTTGTGCCCGCCCTTCTTGAAGGACTCGTCGAGCTCCTTCAGCAGCTTGCGCTGGTGCTCGGTGAGCTTCACCGGCGTCTCCACCGCCACGTGGCAGTACAGGTCGCCCGGGTAGCTGCTGCGCACGCCCTTGATGCCCTTGCCACGCAGGCGGAAGGTCTTGCCGCTTTGCGTGCCTTCGGGCAGGTCGATGGTGGCCTTGCCCTGCAAGGTGGGCACGTCGATCTCGCCGCCCAGGGCGGCAATGGTCATGCTCACGGGCACCTGGCAGTGCAGGTCGTCGCCATCGCGCTCGAAGATGTCGTGCTTGCGCAGGCGGATCTCGATGTAGAGGTCACCCGCCGGGCCGCCGTTCTGGCCGGGCTCGCCGTTGCCGGTGGAGCGGATGCGCTGGCCGTCGTCGATGCCGGCCGGGATCTTGATCTCCAGCGTCTTCTGGCGCTTGATCTTGCCCTGGCCATGGCAGGTGGTGCAGGGCTCGGGGATGACCTTGCCGCGGCCCTGGCAGGTGGGGCAGGTCTGCTGCACGCTGAAGAAGCCCTGGCGCATCTGCACCACGCCCTGGCCGTGGCAGGTGCCGCAGGTCTTGGCGCTGGTACCGGGCTTGGCGCCGCTGCCGTGGCAGGTCTCGCAGTCGTCCCAGCTGGGAATGCGGATCTGCGTTTCCTTGCCGCTGGCGGCTTCTTCCAGGCTGATCTCCATGGCGTAGGACAGGTCCGCGCCGCGGTACACCTGCCGTCCGCCTGCGCCGCCTCGTCGTGCGCCGCCGAAGATGTCGCCGAAGATGTCGCCGAAGGCGTCACCGAAACCGCCGAAGCCCTCGGCGCCGCCCGGGCCGCCGCGCATGTTCGGGTCGACGCCGGCGTGGCCGTACTGGTCGTAGGCGGCCTTTTTCTGCGCGTCCGAGAGCATCTCGTAGGCCTCCTTGGCCTCCTTGAATTTCTCTTCGGCGCCCTTGGCCGCATCGCCCTGGTTGCGGTCGGGGTGGTGCTTCATCGCGAGCTTGCGGTACGCCTTCTTGATCTCCTCGTCGGAGGCGTTCTTGGGCACGCCGAGCACTTCGTAATAGTCGCGTTTGGCCATGGTCTGTGGGGCTGGTGTTTGAACACGAACGCCGCGTCAGCTTGCGCGGACGCGGCGGTGTGGCGGGCGTCGCGCGTCGCGATCAGCCCTTCTTGACTTCCTTCACTTCCGCGTCGACGACGTCGTCATCGGCCGGCTTGGCGGCCTGCGGCTGGGCGTCGGCGGCCCCGGCCTCGGCGCCGGCCTGTTCGGCCTGCTGCGCGGCGTAGACCTTCTCGCCCAGCTTCTGGCTCGCGGTCATCAGGGCGGTGGTCCTGGCCTCGATCGCCTCCTTGTCCTCGCCCTGGACGGCTTCCTCCAGCGCCTTGATCGCGTCCTCGATGGCCGACTTCTCGCCGGCCTCGAGCTTGTCGCCGTGCTCGCCCAGGCTCTTCTTCACGCTGTGCACCATGGCCTCGGCCTGGTTGCGCGACTGCACGAGCTCGACCTTCTTCTTGTCCTCGGCCGCGTTGAGTTCGGCGTCCTTCACCATCTGCTGGATCTCGGCTTCGGAGAGGCCGGAGTTCGCCTTGATGGTGATCTTGTTTTCCTTGCCGGTGCCCTTGTCCTTGGCGGCCACGTTCAGGATGCCGTTGGCGTCGATGTCGAAGGTCACCTCGATCTGCGGCACGCCGCGCGGCGCGGCGGGAATGCCCTCGAGGTTGAACTCGCCCAGCAGCTTGTTGCCGGCGGCGATCTCGCGCTCGCCCTGGAACACCTTGATGGTCACGGCCGGCTGGTTGTCGTCGGCGGTGGAGAACACCTGCGAGAACTTGGTCGGGATCGTCGTGTTCTTGGCGATCATCTTGGTCATGACGCCGCCCATCGTCTCGATACCGAGCGACAGCGGGGTCACGTCGAGCAGCAGCACGTCCTTGCGGTCACCCGAGAGCACCTGGCCCTGGATGGCGGCGCCCACGGCCACGGCTTCATCGGGGTTGACGTCCTTGCGCGGCTCCTTGCCGAAGAACTCCTTGACCTTCTCCTGCACCTTGGGCATGCGCGTCATGCCGCCGACCAGGATCACGTCGTGGATCTCGCCCACGCTCACGCCGGCGTCCTTGATGGCGGTGCGGCAGGGGGCGATGGTGCGCTCGATCAGCTCTTCCACCAGGGCTTCCAGCTTGGCGCGCGTGAGCTTGATGTTCAGGTGCTTGGGGCCCGAGGCATCGGCCGTGATGTAGGGCAGGTTGATGTCGGTGGCCGCCGAGGACGACAGCTCGATCTTGGCTTTCTCGGCCGCTTCCTTCAGGCGCTGCAGGGCCAGCACGTCCTTGCTCAGGTCGACGCCTTGCTCCTTCTTGAACTCGGAAATGATGTGGTCGATGATGCGCTGGTCGAAGTCTTCGCCGCCCAGGAAGGTGTCGCCGTTGGTGGAGAGCACCTCGAACTGCTTCTCGCCATCGACGTCGGCGATCTCGATGATGGACACGTCAAACGTGCCGCCGCCCAGGTCGTACACGGCGATCTTGCGGTCGCCCTTGTCCTGCTTGTCCAGGCCGAAGGCCAGGGCCGCGGCGGTGGGCTCGTTGATGATGCGCTTCACATCGAGGCCGGCGATGCGGCCGGCGTCCTTCGTGGCCTGGCGCTGGGCGTCGTTGAAGTACGCGGGCACGGTGATCACCGCTTCGGTGACCGGCTCGCCGAGGTAGTCCTCGGCGGTCTTCTTCATCTTGCGCAGGATGTCGGCCGACACCTGCTGGGCCGAGATCTTCTTGCCGCGCACCTCGACCCAGGCGTCGCCGTTGTCGGCGGCCACGATGGAGTAGGGCATCAGGTCGATGTCCTTCTGCACTTCCTTCTCGCTGAACTTGCGGCCGATGAGGCGCTTGATGGCGTACAGCGTGTTCTTGGGGTTGGTGACGGCCTGGCGCTTGGCCGAGGCGCCGACCAGCACCTCACCGTCTTCCTGGTAGGCGACGATCGAGGGCGTGGTGCGTGCACCTTCGCTGTTCTCGATCACCTTGGTGTTGTTGCCTTCCATGATGGCCACGCACGAGTTCGTGGTGCCGAGGTCGATGCCGATGATGCGTCCCATGTGAGTGACTCCGAGGATGTGGTTAAAGCTGTTGACGAGGTGTGGATAAGCCTGGGGAATTCAAGGGGGCGGGGCGTGCGCAAGTGCTGCGTCGGGCCCCTGGCCTCACTTGGGTGCCGCCACGGTGACGAGGGCCGGACGCAGCACGCGCTCGGCGATGAGGTAGCCCTTCTGGAGCACCGTGACCACCGTGTTGGGCTCCTGCTCGGCCGGCACCATGCTGATGGCCTGGTGCTGGTGCGGGTCGAACTTCGTGCCGGCGGCGGGCGCGATCTGCACGACCTTGTGGCGCTCCAGCGCGCTCTTGAGTTGCTTGAGCGTGGCCTCGGTGCCTTCGCGCAACTGTTCGCGCGTGGCCTCCTGGACGGCCAGGCCGGCTTCCAGGCTGTCGGCCACGGCGAGCAGGCTTTCGGCGAAGCTTTCCACCGCGAACTTGCGGGCCTTGCTCACTTCCTCTTCGGCGCGGCGACGGGCGTTCTCGGCCTCGGCCTTGGCGCGCAGGTACTGGTCGGCCAGGTCGGTGTTCTGGGCTTTCAGGGTGGCCAGTTCGGCCTCCTGGGCGGCCTGGGCCTCGGCCTCGCCAGCCGCCTGGGCGGCCTCGGCCTCTTCGGCGCTCACGGGCGCTGACTGAGGCGCGCTGTTGTCCTGGGGCGGCGGGGCGTTGGGGGGCGTCTGGCTCATCGTTGAGGGGCTCTTGCGGTTCGTGAAAAGGGGTGTCCAGGGGGCGTTTTGCCCGACAAGTCGGGCAACTGGGGGCGGTGCGGCGGATTTCAAGGGCCGCCCGGATGGGCGGGTGCGACGCGGCAGAATCGGCGGTTTTCACCTCACCGAAGCGACGCATGAAACTCATCCGCCACGGCCTGCCCGGCGCCGAATCTCCCGGTCTGATCGACGCCAGCGGCACGCCACGCGACCTGTCGGGGGTGGTGGCCGACATCGCGCCGGCCACGCTGGGCCCGGATTCTATGGCCCGTCTGGCCGCGCTGGACCCGCTGAAGCTGCCGCCCGTGCCCTCGGGCACCCGCCTGGGCCCCTGCGTGGGCGGGGTGGGCAACCTCATCGGCATCGGCCTGAACTACGCCGACCACGCGGCCGAGGCCGGCCTGAAGGTGCCGGGGCAGCCCATCGTCTTCAACAAGCACACCAGCGCCCTGAGCGGACCGCACGACGAGGTCTGGCTGGCGCCCGGTTCGCAGAAACTCGACTGGGAGGTCGAGCTGGGCGTGGTGATCGGCCGGCGGGCCTTCCACGTGAGCGAGGACCAGGCCCTGGCGCACGTGGCCGGCTACTGCCTGCTCAACGACGTGTCCGAGCGGGCCTACCAGATCGAACATGAGGGCCAGTGGGTCAAGGGCAAGAGCTACCCCACGCATTGCCCGATCGGCCCCTGGCTGGTGACGCCCGATGAGCTGGGCGACCCGCAGGACGTGGACCTGTGGCTGGAGGTGAACGGCCAGCGCCGCCAGAACGGCAGCACGCGCACCATGGTGTTCGGCGTGGCCACCCTGGTGAGCTACCTGAGCCGCTACATGGCCCTGCAGCCGGGCGACGTGATCGCCACCGGCACGCCGCCCGGCGTGGGCATGGGGCACAAGCCGCCGCTGTACCTGAAGGCAGGCGACGTGATGGTGCTGGGCGGGCGGGGGCTGGGCGAGCAGCGGCAGGTGGTGGTGGACAGCCCCGCCGCCTGACATCAGGCCCGCGCGCGTCTCGCGGGATGGCGCTGGTGCCAGCGGCTGGCGAAGCCGCGCACCTCGCCCAGCCGGCGCACCAGGTCAGCGCCCTGTGTCGTGAGCCGGTAGCCCGTGCCGTTGTGGTCCACCAGTTGCGCGGCGCGCAGTTCCTTGAGGCGGGTGTTGAGCGTGTTGGGGGTGACGCCGCCCACGCTGTCCTGCAGCAGCCGGAAGGTCTGCGGGTGGCCGTCGGCCAGGGCCCAGAGCACGCGCATGGCGTAGCGCGATTCCAGCAACTCGAACAGCTGGCTCACGGCTTCGTGGTCCTTGCTCATCGGCGGTCTCCTGGCGGGCCTGCACACGGCGCGTCGCGCTGTTTCAACTCGTGACAGCACTATAGGCAGCAAAGCGCCCGCTACCAAGTTGCTAGCTGTGTGCGGCGCAGCATTGTGGCGCCGCGGTCACCCGGGTTTGCCCCGATGGGCGCGCGGGGTGTGGCGCTTCAGATGGCGTCGTCGCCCAGGCCCTGCGCGGGGCCGCGGCGGTACACCTTGCGCAGCAGACCGATGAGTGTCTGCACCTCGTCCGGCGTGAGCGCCGAGGTGGCCTCGGCCTCGAGTTCGGTGGCCGTGGCCTGGGCCTGGCGGTGCAGCTTCTGGCCGGCAGCGGTGAGGTGCAGGCCCTGGGCCCGGCGATCGCTGGGGTGGGGCTTGCGCACCACCAGCCCGCGCGCCTGCAGCGCCTTGACCATGCCCACCAGGTTGGGCGGCAGGATGTCCAGCGCCGCGCAGATCTGCCGCGAAGTGACGCCCGGGTTGTGGGCGATCACGCTGAGGACGGAGAAGTCCACCGGCCGCAGGCCGTAGGGCGCCATGCGGCGCAGGAACACGGCGATGACGGTGAGCGCGGCGCGCCGCGCGTTGTAGCCCACCAGGGTTTCGAGGAAGCGGGTGTCGGGCAGGCCGTCACCCGCGCTGGCGGCTTCGTCGGCGGGCGCTGCGCCCTTGCGCGCGCCCCGGGGGCGGCGCATGGCGTTGGCGATGGAAGTGTCGGTCATCCGGCGTTCGGCGGGCTCAGGTGCACAGCGCCTTGATGTCCTCGGGCACGGGGATGGCGCGGATGCGCGAGGCGTCGGCCGGGTCGCGCTCGCAGAAGGCGCGCACCTCGGTGCCTTCGCACAGCAGGGTGTCGCCACGCATCACCCGGTGCTGGTGCTTGAACACCTTGGCGCCCCATTCGATGACGCTGGTGTGCACCTGCAGGCGCTCGCCGTAGGTGGCGGGCTTGCTGAACTTGGTGTGGATCTCCAGCAGCGGCGTGCCGATGATGCCGCGCGTCTTCACCAGTTCGCGCCAGGGCTGCACGCCGCACTTGACGAAGAAGTTGAGCGAGGATGCGTCCATCCACTTGCTGAAATTGGGAAAGAAGACGATGCCGGCGGGGTCGCAGTCGCCGAACATCACTTCCACTTCATAGGTCTGGGTTTTGCTCATCTGGGGTTTTGGCAGGAAAAACTGGCGGCGCTCTCGGCGTCGCCGCCCTGGTAACGGGCCACCGAAGGATAGGCGCAGAGCGGGCGGCTTCGTTGCGCGGACCAGTCCGGGGGCAATTCGTTGTTCACGCCGCCGGCGTTGCCCGCACCGCGCGCCGTGGCCTTCACGGCCTGCGGCGCTTCGCCGTGTTCGACCCAGCGCACCAGGGGCGTGAGCAGGTCGAACTGGTCGGTGGACGGGCCGCCGCTGCAATGGTTCATGCCGGGCACGGGAAAGTAGCGCGCGAAGTCGGCCGCGCGGCCCCCCTGGCTGGCGTTCAGGCGCTCCAGCCACTGGCGCGTGTCCTCGGCCGAGAAGATGGCGTCGCTCACGCCGTGGTACAGCACCATCTTGGCGCCGCGCGCGCGCAAGGGCAGCAGGTTGTCGGGCTTCTCATGGCCGGGTGGGCTCATCAGCGAGAGGCCCGATTCGCGGTAGGTGTCGGTGGTGGCCGAGACAGCGCCCAGCAGGGCGTCGATGTCGGCGCTGGCGAAATTCACCGGTGCGGCGGGCGGCGCGGTGAACACCGTGCCCACGGACAGCGGATCGAGCGCAACCGAGTTGACGAACTTCCAGGTGGCCCAATTGGCGCCCGCAATGCCCGCGTCCCACGGGAAGGCGCTGTAGATGGGCTGGCCGCTGCGCGCCTGGCCGCCGGCGTGCACCTGGCTCAGGGCGTCGATCTGCGGCGCGGTGAGGCATTGGCCGTCGCGCGCCTGGCCACCTTTGCAGGCGGGCAGGTCGCGCGCCGGGTTGAAGGCGGCCTGGCAGGCCTGCGTGGCCTGCACCAGGCCGTCGCTCAAGCCGTCGAGCGCATCGCAGCGCCGCAGCACGGCGCGGGCCACGGTCTGGCGTTCGGCCGCCGTGAGCGCGCTGCCCAGATCGGGGATGCTGGCGTTGGGGTTGAGCGGGTGGCGCACCGTGGTACCGGGGGTGGCGATGGCGGCCCACTTCTGCGCGCCCCACAGTTGCGCCAGGGCCGCGTTGGGCAGGCGGTAGCCGGGCGCGCCGATGAGGTAGCCGTCGTACTGTTCACCCAGGCGGCTGGCCGCCACCATGGCGTGGCGCCCGCCGTTGGAGCAGCCGCCGATGTAGGAGCGGTCCGGGCCTTTGCCGTAAGCGCCCTGGATCAGCGCCTTGGCCATGGGCGTGAGCCTGGCGACGGCCTGGTAGCCGTAGTCCAGGCGCGCCTGCGGTTCGAGGCCGAAGTACGGCGTCTGCGCGCCGGTGTGGCCGGCGTCGGAGCTGATCACGGCGAAGCCCTGCACCAGCGCGCCGGTGAGCGGGCCGCCGCCGAGCGCGCCCTCGGCCGGTCGCACGGCGCCGTCCAGGCCGCCGTTGCCCTGGTAGTAGAAGCGCCCGTTCCAGGCCTGGGGCAGGCGCATCTCGAAGCCGATGGCGTAGTCGCGGCCGTCGCTGCCCTTGCGCTCGTGCATGCGGCCCTTGACGAGGCAGTGCGCGGCCACGGGCTGGCCGGCCAGCTTGAGCTCGCCCGCCGCCACGGGCGCGGCCGATTCGATGCGCGTGGCCGGGTGCCGGAAGGCGCCGGCCAGCGCTTCGCACTGCTGCAGAGGCGCGCCCACGGCCGCGCTCAGGCGGGCCGGGGGCGGTGAGGACGGCGGGCTGGCGCAGGCGCCCAGCAGCAGAGCCGCCGACAGGGTGGCGCCGACGGTGACGGGGTGGATGGTGGCGGTGTGGGGCATGGCGCTTGTCTCCTCGGGTGGCCTTGTCGGCTCTGTGGGGCGCGATCGTTTGGGCGGCGTGCCGCGCTCAGCGCGGCGCCATGCGCAGCGCGCCGTCCAGGCGGATCACTTCGCCGTTGAGGTGCGTGTTGGTCACGATGTGCGCGGCCAGGGACGCGAACTCCTCGGGCTTGCCCAGCCGCGAGGGAAAAGGGATGCTGGCCGCCAGCGAGGCCTGCACCGGCTCGGGCAACTGGCGCATCAGCGGCGTGGAGAACAGGCCCGGCGCGATGGTGCAGACGCGGATGCCGTGCTGCGCCAGGTCGCGCGCCATCGGCAGGGTCATGCCCACCAGGCCGCCCTTGGAGGCGCTGTAGGCCTGCTGGCCGACCTGGCCGTCGAAGGCCGCCACGCTGGCGGTGAACAGCATCACGCCGCGTTCGCCGTCTTCCATCGCCTCGAGCCTGGCGCAGGCGGCGGCGAAGAGGCGGCTGGCGTTGTAGGTGCCGATGAGGTTGACGTTGATGACCTTGGCGAAGTCCTCCAGCGGCGCGGCGCTGCCGTCTTTCTGCACCACCCGCTTGGCGGTGCCGATGCCGGCGATGTTCATGAGGATGCGCGCCGGGCCGTGCGCGGCCGCGGCGGCGTCGAGGGCGGCCTGCACGCTGGCGGTGTCGGTCACGTCGCATTTCACCGCCACGGCACAGCCGTTTCCATGTTCCGCGCCGATGTCCCGGGCCACGCGCTGCGCGCCCTCCAGGTTCACGTCCAGCACGGCGACCTTGGCGCCCAGGCGCGCGAGTTCGCGCGCGGTGGCCTCGCCCAGGCCCGAGCCGCCGCCGGTGACCAGCGCGGCCTGTCCTTCGATCTTCATGCGTGTCTCCTCTGTTCGGTGGGTTGGGGAAGCAGGGTGTTCGGCGCCGTGCCCGCGTGCAGCGCGGCGACGAGTTCGGCGCGGTGCTTGAGCACGGCGCGCTGGTTGATGGAGCCCTTGTCGGTGACCTCGCCCTTGTCGATGCTGGGCGGATCGGCCAGCAGCAGCAGGCGCGCCACGCGGTTGGCGCTGCCCGTGGCCTGCGCGGCCAGGTCATCGAGCACCTGCTGGAAGTGCGCCAGAACCTTCGGGTGGGCCAGCACCTGCGCCAGCGGTGCGTCACTGCCCAGGCCGGCGAGGCCGCGCACCGCGCCGGTGGTGAACAGCATCGCGCCCACTTCTCTTTCGTTCAGGCCGGTGATGACGGCGTCCTGCACGAAGGGCGCGCCGGCCGCGATGATCCTGGCGCGCAGCGGGCCCACGCTCACGAAGGTGCCGGTGGCGAGCTTGAAGTCTTCGGCGATGCGGCCGTCGAAGCGCAGGCCCAGGTTCGGGTTCGCCGGATCGATCCAGGTGACCGCGTCACCGGTGCAGAAGAAGCCTTCCTCGTCGAAGGCCTCGGCTGTGGCCTCGGGGCTGCGCCAGTAGCCGGGCGTGATGTTGGGGCCGCGGTAGCGCACCTCGGTCTTGTCGCCGCTGGGCACGAGCTTGAGTTCCAGCCCGGCGGCGGGCAGGCCCAGGTCGCCGGACTTCACCTCGGGCCGGGTGATGTACAGGCCGAAGGGGCCGGATTCCGTCATGCCCAGGCCGGTGCCCATCACCACGCGCTCGCCGATCTCCTGTTCCTCCACCTCGTGCAGGGTGTCCCACACGGGCTGGGCCAGCGCGGCGCCGGCGTAGAAGAACATGCGCACGCGGCTCAGCAGGTTCTTGCGCAGCACGGCGTCGGTCTTCATCGCGTTGGCGATGGCCTCGAAACCGGTGGGCACGTTGAAGTACACGGTGGGCGCGATCTCGCGCAGGTTGCGCAGGGTCTCGCCGATGAGTGCCGGCGTGGGCTTGCCGTCGTCGATGTAGAGCGTGCCGCCGTGCATGAGCGCGAGGCCGACGTTGTGGTTGCCGCCGAAGGTGTGGTTCCAGGGCAGCCAGTCCACCAGCACGGGCGGCGTGTCGGGGTCGGCCAGCACCGGCATGCTCTGCGCCATCTGCCGCTGGTTGGCGCACCACATGCGCTGCGTGTTGATGACGGCCTTGGGCAGCTTGGTGGAGCCCGAGGTGAAGAGGAACTTGGTGATGGTGTCGGGGCCCGTGGCCTGCATCGCGGCGTCCACCGCCGGGGTGGGCGCGGTGGCGCGCAGCGCGGCGAAGCTGGTGGTGGCGCGGCCTGGCACGGTGCCGCTGCCGGTGACGATCTCCACGCCATCGCCGATGGTGGCGAGCAGGGCGCGCTCGTACCGCGGCGCGTCGGCGGCATAGACCAGACCGGGCGTGAGCGTGTTCACCAGATGGCGCAGCTTCTCGAAGTCCTGGCTCACCAGCGAGTAGGGCGGCGAGGCGGGCGACCAGGGGATGCCGGCGTACAGGCAGCCCAGCGCGATCTGCGCGTGCTCCAGGTCGTTCTCGCTGAGGATCAGCACCGGCCGCTCCGCGCTCAGGCCGCGGTCCAGCAGGGCCTGGCCGATCGAGCGCGCGGCGTCCAGCGCGTCGGCGTAGCTCAGGTGCACCCAGTCGCCGGTGCTGCCGTCGGCGTTCCTCGCACGGCGCGCCATGAAGCTGCGCTGGGGTGCCTTGTCGGCCCAGTGCACCAGGTAGTCGGTCATGCGCTGCGCGTAGGGCTGCAGCGGCAGGGCGGCGCTCAGGTAGGTGGTGCCGTCGGCGGTCTGGCGCACGCGGGCTTCGGTCACGCCGAAGTCGAGCGCGCGGTAGCGCGGGGCCACGGCACTCATTGCTTCTTCACCTTGGGGCCGCGGCCTTCCAGGAACTCGCGCACGCGGGCCTTGGCCTCGGGCGCGTCCTGCACGATGGCCGAGATCAGTGCCTCGGTGAAGAAGCCGTGGTCGGCGGGCTGGTCGGCGATGCGCGGCAGCGCCTGCATCAGCGCGTAGTTGGTGAGCGGCGCATTGGCGGCGATGCGCGTGGCCAGCTCCAGCGCCTTGTCCAGCGCGGTGCCCTGCGGCACGAGGTACTGCGCCAGCCCGGCGCGTTCGCCTTCTTCGGCGCTGAGCACGCGGCCGGTGAACATCATGTCGGCCATGCGCGCGGTGCCGATCAGGCGCGGAATGCGCACCGAGCCGCCACCGCCGACGAAGATGCCGCGCGAGCCTTCGGGCAGCGCGAAGAAGCTGGACGCGTCGGCCACGCGGATGTGGCAGGCGCTGGCGAGCTCCAGGCCGCCGCCGACCACGGCGCCGTGCAGGGCCGCGACGACGGGCACGGGGCCGCGCTCCACCTGGTCGAGCGCGTGGTGCCACATGCGCGAATGGTGCAGGCCGGCGGCGGCGTTGCGTTCGCTCAGCTCGGACAGGTCCAGGCCGGCGCAGAAGTGGTCCCCGTTGCCATGGATGACGGCGGCGCGCACGCTGTGCGGCATGCCCTGGAAGACGTCGCGCAGGGCGAGCACCAGGCCGTCGTTGAGGGCGTTGCGCTTGCCCGGGCGGTTGAGGGTGATGAGGGCGATCTGCTGCTGGTCTCCGCGCAGCTCGATCGTCAGGTCGTTGGTCTGGATGGGCATGGAAATGAAGGCTTCGCGGCTTCTTGTGAGGGTGGGCGATTATTGTTATAAACGATAACCAAATTCAACCGCTTCCCTCTGAAATTGGGTGCGGGTTTACCCTGATTTTTGGGTGATGAGGAGACTGAATGGCGGTGTTCAATCGCAGGCCGTCGTGGCTGGCAGGCCAAGGGCTTGGGCCCTGCCTGTGGGGGCTTCACTGCGCCGCCCCTCGCTGCGCGAGGGGTCCACTGCGGTGCTCGGGTGGCCGGCCCGGCGGCATAACTCGCTGCGCGCGCTTTGCGCGCTCCGCTCAGACAGATGCCGCCAATCGGTTCACGAAGCGCGCTGCGCGCGCGGGCCGGCCACCCTGCGCTCCTCGTCGTCGCACAGGCGCCCCCACAGGCAGGGCCCAAGCCCTTGGCTCGCGAGGTGCGGGCAGGCGGACGTTGCAACCTCGGGGTTTCGTTGATCGCCGGGATGTTGGTGCACTCACGATGGCGTGCTCGGGTGCCCCGCGTCAGGGATGTGCCCCTGGCCTTGGCGGCGCCTATGCGGTGCCGAGGCCAGGGGCACAGCCCTGACATCGCAAGCCAAGGTGGAGCGCCATCGCCACACCGACCAACCCAGCATCCCAGCAACAAACCAGCAACGAGAAGAGAGCCCACCATGGACCACCAGAACCTCATCGCCATCGACATCCACACCCACGCCGAGGTGAGCTGCTGGAACCCCTTCGACAACTACGGCGAGGAATACGACCGCGCGGCGGACAAGTACTTCGGCAGCAACCGCCGCCCCACCATTGCCGAAACGATCGCCTACTACCGCGAACGCAAGATCGGCCTGGTGATGTTCACCGTGGACAGCGAATCGAAGCTGGGCCGTCGCCGCATCCCCAACGAGGAAATCGCCCAGGCCGCGCGTGAGAACAGCGACATGATGGTCGCCTTCGCCAGCATCGATCCGCACAAGGGCAAGATGGGTGCGCGCGAGGCCGAGCGTCTCATCAAGGAAGAAGGCGTCAAGGGATTCAAGTTCCACCCCACGGTGCAGGGCTACCATCCCTACGACAAGATGGCCTGGCCGATCTACGAGGTCATCAACGCGCACAAGCTGCCTACCATCTTCCACACCGGCCACAGCGGCATCGGCAGTGGCATGCGCTGCGGCGGCGGCTTGCGGCTGGAGTACAGCAACCCCATGCACCTCGACGACGTCGCCATCGACTTTCCCGACATGCAGATCGTGATGGCCCACCCCAGCTTCCCCTGGCAGGACGAAGCCCTCAGCGTGGCCACGCACAAGCCCAACGTGTGGATCGACCTGAGCGGCTGGAGCCCGAAGTACTTTCCCAAGCAGCTCGTGCAGTACGCCAACACCCTGCTCAAGGACCGTGTCCTCTTCGGCAGCGACTACCCGCTCATCACGCCCGAGCGCTGGATGAAGGACTTCGAGGTCGCCGGCTTCAAGCCCGAGGTCATGCCCGGCATCCTCAAGGGCAACGCCGTGCGCCTGCTCGGACTGGCATGAAGGCCTTTACCTCCCTCGCCGACATCGAGGCGCTGGAGCGCCGCCCGCTGGCCGAGGTGGCGCCGCAGCGCACACCGTACGGGCTGATCCGCGCCGCCGCCGAGCGCTTCGCCGAGCGCGAGGCCTTCACCTTCCTGCCCGACGCCGACCTGGCGAGCGAGCCGCGCCGCGTGAGCTACCGCGAACTGCTGGCGATGGTGCACCGCGCCGCCAACGCCTTTCGCGCGCTGGGCATCGGGCCCGGGGACAGCGTGGCCCTGCTCGCGCCCAACACGCCCGAGGCGCACGCCGTGCTGTGGGGCGCGCAGCTTGCGGGCCGCGTCTGTCCCATCAACACCCTGCTGCAGCCGGACCACATCGCCGCGCTCATGCAGGCCGCGAACGCCAAGGTGCTGGTGGCGCTGGGGCCGAACGCGGAGTTTCCGGTGATCTGGGCGTCGGCGCTGAAGGTGCAGGCGCTGTACCCGTGCGCCTTGGTGCCCATGGAGGTGAGCGAGGGCGTGCCCGGCCTGGTCTCGTTGCAGGCACTGATGGCCGCGCAGCCCGAGACCTTGTCGTTCGAGCCCGACCTGGACCCCGATCGCGTGGTCGCGCTGTTCCACACCGGCGGCACCACGGGCGCGCCCAAGCTGGCGCAGCACACCGCCGGCAACGAGGCGCACACCGCCTCGTTCGCGCACGCCTACTACGACTGCGACGAGCGCAGCGTCGAGGTGAACGGCTTCCCGCTGTTCCACGTGGCCGGGGCCTTCGTCTATGGCCTCGCGCTGCTGGCCACCGGCGCGCGCCAGGTGCTGCCCACGCTCACGGGCATGCGCAACACCGGTTTCGTGCAGAACTACTGGCGCTTCTGCGAACGCGAGGGCGTGACGCACCTGGCCTGCGTGCCCACGGTGCTGGCCAGCTTGCTCGGTGTGCCCATCGACGCCGACACCTCGCGCATCCGCGCGGCTTACACCGGCGGCTCGCCGCTGCCCACCGAACTCGCGCAGCGCTTCGAGGCCGGCACCGGCATTCCCGTGCGCAACATCCTGGGCATGACGGAGTGCGCCGGGCTGGTCAGCATCGAGCCGCTGCTGGCACCGCGCGAGCCGGGCTCGGCGGGCTGGCGCCTGCCCTACACGGACGTGTTCGTCGTGCCGTGGCGGGACGGCGAAGCGAAGCTCGACGAACGCTGCGCGGCCGAGGAGACCGGCGTGGTGGTGCTGCGCGGACCGCACATGAGCCCGGGCTACCTCGACGCCACGCGCAACGTCGGCATGTTCGAGCAAGGCTGGATCGTCTCGGGCGACCTCGGCCACCTCGACGCCACAGGCCGCGTGCACATCACCGGCCGCGCCAAGGACCTGATCATCCGCGGCTCGCACAACATCGACCCTGGCCTGGTGGAGGACGCCTTCCTGGCGCACCCCGCCGTGGCCCAGTGCTCGGTGGTGGCCGAGCCGGACGCGCACTCGGGCGAGGTGCCCGTGGCCTTCGTGGTGCTGCGCCCGGGCATGTCCATCGCGTCGGACGCGCTGCTGCGCGAGGTCGCGCCCCGGGTGTATGAGCGGCCCGCCGTGCCCAAGCGGGTCGTGGTCATCTCGGCGCTGCCGCTCACCGCCATCGGCAAGGTGTTCAAGCCCGCGCTGCGGCTGCACGCCATCGAACTCAAGCTGGCCGACCTGGCGCGCGAGCTGGCGCCGCGGCGCGAGGTGCAGGTGGACGTGGTGGAGGAGGGCGGGCGCCAGCGCGCCACGGTGCGCTTCTCGGGCCCGGCCGATGCGGGGTTGGCCGAGGCGCTGAAGGCCGCGCTGGCGGCCATTGCCGTGCCGACCGAGGTGGTGTTCGACGCCGGCGGCTGAGGTGACGGGCCGGCCTCACCAGCCGCCGCGTTGCAGCCAGCGTTCCACCTGCTCCAGCTTGTCCACGCCCCAGAAGGGTTCGCCATCGACGATGAGCGTGGGCGAGCCGAACACGCCCTGCGCCAGCGAGGCGTCGACCTCGGCGCGCAGCAGTGCCGCCGCTTCCTCACCACCGGCCGCGCGGGCGATCGTTTCGCCCACCACAGGCACCAGCGCGTCCGGCGTGGACAGGTCCAGCCCTTCACCCCAGTACGCGCCATAGATCGCGTGCACCACCTCGCCCGCGCGTTCGGGCGCGTGGCGGTTCGCCCAGGCCAGCGCCCGCCCGCAGGCCAGCGGGTTCATCACCGCGTCGCGCGGCTGGCGCTTCATGGCCACGCCATGCTCGCGCGCGTAGCGGCGCACGTCGCGCTCCACGTAGTCGCCCTTGAGCGGCGTGTCCATCAGGGGCTTCAGGCCCATCACCTTCATCACCGCCACGCCCAGCAGCATGGGGTGCCAGGCCACACCGCGGCCGTGGCGCGCGGCGATGGCCTCGATGCGCAGCGAGGCGAAGTAGCCGTAGGGCGAGATGAAGTCGAGGTGGCAGTGCAGCGGGGCGGACATGGCCGGCGATGATGCCGCATCGACCCGAAGGTTTCATGCCGGAATGCGATAGCAGGAAGTCGGATCCGGGGCTGGCGCAGGGCGTGCGCCTGCGGCACAGTACCGGCGCTTGTGTCTGACGTGGCACATGTCCCTGGCGCGCCCGCCTCGGCGGGCGCCGCCCCTGACCCCTTTCTCGACAGGATCCTCTCCATGACCCTCATCCGTCGCCGCAGCGCGATCGTGGCCGCCGCTGCATTGGGCGCCAGCACGCTGGCCGGCAAGGCCCTGGCCCAGCCCACCGTCACCCTGCGCCTGCACCAGTTCCTGCCGCCGCAGGCCACCATCCCGGCGCGCGCCATCGCGCCCTGGGCGCAGAAGATCGAGAGCGAGTCGGGCGGCCGCATCAAGGTGCAGCAGTTCCACTCCATGTCCATGGGCGGCTCGCCGCCGCAGCTGTTCGACCAGGCGCGCGACGGCGTGGCCGACATCGTGTGGACGGTGCTGGGCTACACCCCGGGCCGCTTCAACAAGTCCGAGGTGTTCGAGCTGCCCTTCATGAGTGGCAAGGCCGAGCCGGCCTCGCGCGCCTTTCACGAGTACGTGGCGAAGCACGCCGCCGACGAATTCCGCCAGGTGCACCTGCTGGCCGCGCACACGCACGGCCCGGGCCTGTTCCACAGCAAGTCGGCCATCACCGGCCTGGACAGCCTGCGCGGCCTGAAGGTGCGCGGCGGCTCGCGCATCATCAACAACCTGCTGGCCAAGCTGGGCGCCGCGCCCGTGGGCATGCCGGTGCCGGCGGTGACGGAGGCGCTGTCCAAGGGCGTGATCGACGCCACCACCATTCCCTGGGAGGTGACGCCCTCGCTCAAGATCGCCGAGCTGGTGAAGCACCACACCACGTTCTCCGGCCCCACGGGCCTGTTCACCCAGACCTTCGCGCTGGTGATGAACCGCGGCAGCTACAACAAGCTGCCGGCCGACCTGAAAGCGATCATCGACAGGAACTCGGGCGTGGAAACCGCGGCCCTGTTCGGCCGCGCGATGGACGAGGGCGACAAGGACGGCCTGGCCGTGGCGCAGAAGTCGGGCAACAGCATCGTCACGCTGGACGCCGCCGAAACCCAGCGCTGGAAGACCACCGCCGCCGCGGTGGAGGCGGACTGGGTGAAGGAAGTGCAGGGCAAGAGGATCGACGGTGCGAAGCTGGTCGCCGAGGCCCGCGCCCTCATCTCGAAACACGCCAAGTGAACCGAGGGGCTCCGGCACGCGCCGGAGCCCCATCCAGAAGTGCCGCGGAACCGGCTTCGCCGGGCCGCAGGCACTGCCCCCTTGAGGGGGTTGCGCGAAGCGCGGCGGGGGTGTTTCTTATCTCCAGACCTCGCGCGCGGTTTCCACCACCAGCGCCAGCTTTTTCCGCTGGTCCTCCACCGCGATGTTGTTGCCGTGCACGGTGCTGGAGAAGCCGCACTGCGGCGACAGGCAGAGCTGCTCCAGCGGCGCGTACTTCGCGGCCTCGTCGATGCGGCGCTTGAGGTCGTCCTTGCTTTCGAGCTGGCCGAACTTGGTGGTCACCAGGCCCAGCACCACGGTCTTGCCGGGCTTCAGGTAGCGCAGTGGCCGGAAGTCGCCCGAGCGGGTGTCGTCGTACTCCATGAAGTAGGCGTCCAGGTTCATCTCGGTGAGCAGGGCCTCGGCCACGGGCTCGTAGTTGCCGGCCGCGGCGTGCGTGCTCTTGAAGTTGCCGCGGCACAGGTGCATGGCCAGGGTCATGCCCTTCGGCTTCTTGGCCACCACCTTGTTGATGAAGGCGGCGTAGCGGTGCGGCAGCTCATTGGGGTCGTCACCGCGCTGGCGGGCGGCCTCGCGCATCTTCTCGTCGCACAGGTAGGCCATGTTCGTGTCGTCCATCTGCACATAGGTGCAGCCGGCGTCGGCCAGGCTCTGCAACTCGTCCGCGTAGGCCTGGGCCACGTCGTCGTAGAACACCGGGTCGAGCTCGGGGTAGGCGTCCTTGCTGATGCCCGCGCGCCCGCCACGGAAGTGCAGCATGGTGGGGGAGGGGATGGTGACCTTGGGCGTGAGGCCCGGCCGGCCCAGCGCCTTCACCTGCGCCTGCAGGTACTGGAAGTCGGCGAGCTGGATGTTCTTCGCGTGGCGCACCTTGTCGATGACGCGGATCACCGGCGGGGCCAGTTCCTCGGTGCCATCGGGCTTTCTGATGGTGACCGGGATGTCGGTCTTCACGCCGCCGAGCTGTTCCAGGAAGTCGATGTGGAAGTAGGTGCGGCGGAACTCGCCGTCGGTGATGGACTGCAGCCCCACGTCGGCCTGGAACTTCACGATCTCGGCGATCGCGCGGTCCTCGACCTCGCGCAACTGGGCGGCCGTGATCTCTCCCTTGGCCTTCTGTTCGCGCGCCTGCAGCAGGTAGGCGGGACGCAGAAAGCTGCCGACGTGGTCGGCCCTGAAGGGGGGATTGAGGCTCATGTTCTTGTCTCCTGAGGGTTGGGAAATGGACGGCGCCGACGGTAGCCGAAGCCCCGGCGGCTGGCAACAGCCATGATTTCATTGAATACATGAATCGCTGATTCCGACTCAATTTGAAGGATTTCATTGGGAAAAATGATTGTTCTGTATACATTGCGTATCCATGAACACCGCGCCCAACCACTTTCCCCTGAATGCCTGGTACGCCGCCGCCTACGACGTGGAGGTGGGCCGCAGCCTGCTGGCGCGCACCGTCTGCAACCAGAAACTGGTGCTGTACCGCCAGACCGATGGCCGCCTGGCCGCCCTGGAGGACGCCTGCTGGCACCGGCTGCTGCCGCTGTCCCTGGGCCGGCTGGAGGGCGACGAGGTGGTCTGCGGCTACCACGGCCTGGTCTACAACGCCGAGGGCCGCTGCACCCACATGCCCAGCCAGGAAACCATCAACCCCTCGGCCTGCGTGCGGCGTTTTCCGGTGGTGGAGAAGCACCGCTTCGTGTGGATCTGGCCGGGCGACCCGGCGCTGGCCGACGAGTCGCTGATCCCGGACCTGCACTGGAACCACGACCCCGAGTGGGCCGGTGACGGCAAGATGATCCGCGTGAAGTGCGACTACCGGCTGGTGGTGGACAACCTGATGGACCTGACGCACGAGACCTTCGTGCACGGCAGCAGCATCGGCAACCGCGCCGTGGCCGAGGCGCCCTTCGTGGCCACGCACGGCGAGCGCACGGCCACCGTGACGCGCTGGATGGAGAACATCGAGGCGCCGCCGTTCTGGGCCGGGCAGATCCAGCAGGCGCGCGGGTACCGGGGGCCGGTGGACCGCTGGCAGATCATCCGCTTCGAGGCGCCGTGCACCGTGGCCATCGACGTGGGCGTGGCGCCCACGGGCACGGGCGCCCCGCAGGGCGATCGCAGCCAGGGCGTCAACGGCATGGTGCTCAACACCATCACGCCCGAGACGGACAACACCTGCCTCTACTTCTGGGCCTTCGCCCGCAACTACTGCCTGGGCGAGCAGCGCCTGACGCACCAGTTGCGCGAGGGCGTGGCGGGCATCTTCCGCGAGGACGAGCTGGTGCTGGAGGCGCAGCAGAAAGCCATCGAAGAGCACCCGGACCACCGGTTCTACAACCTCAACATCGACGCCGGGGCCATGTGGGCGCGGCGCCTCATCGACAAGATGGTGGAGGCGGAACGCGGCACGCCCGGCGCGGGCTCCAGCGTCATCCCCATTCGCCGCGCGGGCTGAAGCCATGGCCACCCACAACCCCATGCCGGACGCCGCGCCCGAAAGCGCCCAGGTCCGCGCCCTGCTGCAGTTGCGCGAGCTCATTCTCTCCGGTGAACTGCCCGGCGGCTCGCGCATCGCCGAACTGAACGTCGTCGAGCGCCTGGGCGTGTCGCGCACCCCCGTGCGCGCCGCACTGCAGCGCCTGGAGCAGGAGGGCCTGCTGCGCGCCTTGCCCGGTGGCGGCCACGTGGTGCAGACCTTCACCGAGCGCGACATCGCCGACGCCATCGAGCTGCGCGGCACGCTGGAAGGCCTGCTGGCCCGCCTGGCCGCCGAGCGCGGCGCGCCCGCCGCCGTGCTCACCGAGGCGCGCGGCGTGCTCGAGCGCATCGACGCCGTGCTGGCCGCGCCCACGCTCGACGCCGAGGCCTTCTCCGAGTACGTGGCGCTCAACAGCCGCCTGCACGAACTGCTGGCCGAAATGGCCGACAGCCCCACGGTGGAGCGCCAACTGGAGCGCGTGTGCGCGCTGCCCTTCGCTTCGCCCTCGGGCTTCGTGCTGGCCGAGGCCGGTTCGCGCGAGGCCCGCGACATGCTCGTCGTCGCGCAGGACCAGCACCGCCAGGTGCTCGACGCCATCGAACGCCGCGAGGGCGCGCGCGCCGAGGCCATCCTGCGCGAGCACTCGCGCCTGGCGCAGCGCAACCTGCGCGCCGTGCTCGCCGGCCACACCGAAAGCGCTGTCCACGCTCCCGCCCTCAGGCTCATCCGCCGACGCTGACATGGACCACCCCCGCCACGCTTCGCGTGACCCCCTCAAGGGGGCGGCACCCACGGCCTGGCAAAGCCAGTTCCGTGGTGCCCCTGGGTTCGACCCAGGCGCTCGACAGGCTCCTTCACCTTCACATGTATGAAAAGCAACCCGCTCTGGCAAACCGCGCGCGTGGCCGCGCTGCGCGACCTCACCCCCACCGTGCGCGAGTTCCTGCTGCAGCCGCTGGACGGCGCGGCCATCGCCTGGCCGCCCGGCGCGCACCTGCAGGTGCGCGTGCCGGTGGCGGGGCGCGAGCAGACCCGCTCCTACTCGCTCGTGGGCCAGCCGGCCGACACGCCCGGCGCCTACCGCATCGCGGTCAAGCGCCTGGACCAGGGGCGCGGTGGCTCGCTCGCCATGTGGTCCCTGGCCGAGGGCGATACCCTGGCCGTGAGCGCGCCGCAGAACCACTTCCCGCTGGACATCGACGCGCCGGTGAACCTGCTCGTGGCCGGCGGCATCGGCATCACGCCGATGGTGTCCATGGCCCAGGCGCTGGCGAGGCGCGGCCGCGCGGTGCGCCTGCTGTACGCGGCGCGTGAGGCGGGGGAGCTCGCCTACGCCGAGCGCTTGCGCGACACGCTGGGCGAGGGCCTGGTGCTCGCGGCGTCGGGGCAGGGCCAGCGGCTCGACCTGGCGGGCGAGATCGCCGCGCTGCCACCCGGCGCCCCGTGCTACGTGTGCGGTCCCACGGGCCTGCTGGGCGCGGCACGCGCGCTGTGGGCGCAGGCCGGTCGCCCCGCCAGCGGGCTGCGCTTCGAAACCTTCGGCAGCGGCGGCCAGCGGCCCACGCAGGCCTTCGCCGTGGCCGTGCCCCGGCATGGTGCGTCGCTCACCGTGTCCGCGGGCGAATCCCTGCTCGACGCACTGGAGGCCGCCGGCATCGAGGTGATGAGCGACTGCCGCCGCGGCGAATGCGGCCTGTGCGCGATGGACGTGCTGGCCGTGGAGGGCGAGATCGACCACCGCGACGTGTTCCTGAGCGAACACGAGAAACAGTCCAACCAGCGCATCTGCGCCTGCGTCTCGCGTGTCGCGGGGCGCATCACCCTGGACAGCGCCTGGCGCCCCGAGGCCGAGACGCTGCCCCACTGACAAACCCTGTGAGGGTTGTCACTGGTTTCATAACATAACGGCATAGCTGAAAGTCCGCCATCGGACTGGCTGCAGGCCAAGACCGCATGCACAGTGTGGGTGTTCAGTTCCCGTCACACGCCCGTGCCAGTGAGCACCCCCGAACAAAAGGGCCGGGCACAACCCGATCGGAGACAAGGATGAAACTCTTGAAGCGACGCACCGCGATGGCGGTGCTGGGGGCGGTGGCCGCGGCCACGATGGCGGGCAACGCCATGGCGCAGACGGTCACGCTGCGGCTGCATCAGATGCTGCCGCCGCAGGCCACGATCCCGGCGCGTGCCCTCACGCCGTGGGCCCAGAAGGTGGAGGCCGAATCGGGTGGCCGCATCAAGGTGCAGCTGTTCCACGCGATGCAACTGGGCGGCGCGCCCCCGCAGCTCTTTGACCAGGCCAGGGACGGCGTCGTCGACTTCACCTGGACGGTGCTCGGCTATACCCCCGGCCGCTTCCCCAAGACGGAAGTCTTCGAGCTGCCCTTCATGAGCGGCAGCGCCGAGGCCTCCTCGCGCGCCATCCAGGAGTACGTCGAGAAGTTCGCCGCCGACGAGTTCAAGGACGTCAAGCTCATCGCCGTCCACACCCACGGCCCGGGCCTGTTCCACACCAAGACGCCCGTCACCGGCCTGGAAAGCCTGCGCGGCATGAAGGTGCGCGGCGGCTCGCGCATCATCAACAACATGCTCACCAAGCTGGGCGCCACGCCCGTGGGCATGCCGGTGCCGGCCGTCACCGAGGCCCTGTCCAAGGGCGTCATCGACGGCACCACCATTCCCTGGGAAGTGACGCCCGCGCTGAAGGTGAGCGAGCTGGTGAAGAACCACACCACCTTCGCCGGCAAGGAAGGCCTGTACACCCAGACCTTCGCCTTCTCCATGAACAAGGCCGCCTACGAGAAGCTGCCGGCCGACCTGAAGGCCGTCATCGACAAGAACTCGGGCGTGGAGACCGCCGCCATGTTCGGCCGCGCCATGGACGACGGCGACAAGGCCGGGCGCGCCATTGCCGAGAAGGCAGGCAACAACATCGTGGCGCTGGACGTGCAGGAAACGCAGCGCTGGCGGCGCACCGCCGCGGCGGTGGAGACCGACTGGGTGAACGAAGTGAAAGCCAAGAACATCGACGGCGCGAAGCTGGCGGCCGAGGCGCGAGCCTTGATCGCGAAGCACAGCAAGTGACCTGGCCCAGGGGGGCCGACGGCCGTCCTCGCGAGAGGGCGGCTTTTTTGTTGAGGGGTGCGCTTGTCCGATGTTGGACAATCGCGCGTCTCCATTTCTCTCGCAGAAAGCCATTCGCATGATTGCATTCGTCTACCGGCTGTCCCAATGGGCGGCCATCATCGGCGGGCTGGCCCTCGTGGCCCTCACGCTGATGATCGTGGCCAGCGTGAGCGGCCGCGCCATGCTCAACCTCGGCCTTGGCCCCGTGCCCGGCGACTTCGAACTCGTCGAGGTCGGCACCGCGATCGCGGTGTTCTTCTTCCTGCCCTGGACCTACCTCAAGGGAGGGCATGCCACGGTGGACCTGCTCTACATGCACCTGCCGAAGTGGGCGCAGAAGGGCATCGTGCTGGTGAGCGACGTGGTCATGCTGATCGTCTGGCTGGTGCTCACCTGGAAGCTCTACGAAGGCATGGTCGAGAAGAAGGAGTACTTCGAGACCACCTTCATCCTGCAGATGCCGATCTGGTGGGCCTACGCGGCCTGCCTGGTGGGCGCGGTGATCGGCTGCCTCGCCTACATCGCCAAGACGGCGACCATGTTCGGCCTGGGCAAGGAGCCCGAGGGCTGGACCACCGAAGCGGGAGCGCACTGATGACTGGCATCGAACTCGCCGCCTGGTCCTTCCCCATCCTGCTGCTGCTCATCTTCGTGCGCGTGCCCATCGGGCTCGCCATGCTCGTCTGCGGCCTGGTCGGCGCCTGGCTGATCTACGGCACCGCCGACCCGATCCTCAACCAGATGAAGCAGCTGACCTACAGCACCTTCTCCAATTACAACCTCTCGGTCATCCCGCTGTTCCTGTTGATGGGGCAGTTCGCCGCGCTGGGCGGTCTGTCGCGCGCGCTGTTCAAGGCGGCCGAGGCCTGGATCGGCCACCGCAAGGGCGGCGTGGCCATGGCGGCCGTGGGCGCCTGCGCCGGCTTCGGCGCCATCTGCGGCTCCTCGCTGGCCACCGCGGCCACCATGGGCCAGGTGGCCCTGCCCGAGCTCAAGCGCGCGGGTTACGCCGGTGGCATCTCCACCGCCACGCTGGCGGCGGGCGGCACGCTGGGCATTCTGATCCCGCCCTCGGTGGTGCTGGTGATCTACGCCATCCTGACGGAGCAGAACATCGCCAAGCTCTTCCTGGCCGCCTTCGTGCCGGGCGTGCTGGCCGCCATCGGCTACGTCATCGTCATCGCCATCTACGCCCGCGTTCGCCCGAAAGAGATGGGCACCATGCCACCCGTGCCCATGGCCGAGCGCTGGAAGGCCACGCTCAAGGTCTGGCCCGTGCTCACCATCTTCCTGGTGGTGGTCGGCGGCATCTACCTCGGCATCTTCACGCCCACCGAGGGCGCGGCCGTGGGCGCCTTCGGCACCGGCCTGGCGGCCTGGGCGGCCGGCGGCCTGAACCGCAAGACGCTGGCCGGCGCCGTGCTGGGCACCGCCGTGGCCACCGGCATGATCTTCATGATCGTGCTCGGCGCGGGCGTCTACAACACCTTCCTGGCGCTGTCGCAACTGCCGCAGGAGGCCGCCACCATGGTCGCCGGCTCGGGCCTGAGCCCGATGGTGGTACTGATCGCCATCCTGGTCATCTACGTCATCCTCGGCTGTTTCATGGACTCGCTGTCCATGATCCTGCTGACCATTCCGGTGTTCTTCCCGGTGGTCACTGCGCTGGACTTCGGCATGTCGCCCGAGCACTTCGCCATCTGGTTCGGCATCCTGGTGCTGATCGTGGTCGAGGTGGGCCTGATCACGCCGCCGGTGGGCATGAACCTGTTCGTCATCAACAGCATGGCCAAGGACGTGCCGATCCTGGCCACCTACCGCGGCGTGCTGCCCTTCGTGCTGAGCGACTTCGTGCGCACGGCGATCCTGGTGGCGTTCCCGGTGATCGTCACCTTCGTCCTCTAGCAGGATGGGATCATCCCTGCCGCGCTTCGCGCGACCCCCTCAAGGGGGCGATGCCTGCGGCCCGGCAAAGCCGGTTCCGCGGCATCTCTGGATCGCGCGCCGCCAGCTCTTGCTGGGTGCGCTGGCCCTGGGCGCGCTGCCGGTGGGCTGGGCGCAGGCCTTCCCGTCGAAGAACCTGCGCCTGGTCGTGCCCTTCGCGGCCGGCGGTGTGGGCGATCTCACCGCGCGCATCGTCGCCGCGCGGCTGGCCGAAGGCCTGGGCCGTTCGGTGGTGATCGAGAACCGCCCCGGCGCCGGTGGCGTGGTGGCGGCCGAGACGGTGGCGCGTGCCGAGCCCGACGGCCACACGCTGTTCCTCATGTCCAACGGCACCGCGGTCACGGCGGGCCTGTTCAAGTCGCTGCCCTTCGACACGCTGAAGGACTTCGCGCCCATCTCCACCCTGGGCACCTTCGACATCGCCGTGGTGGCCCACCCCGAGGCGCCGTTCAAGACCTTCGCCGAGTTGCTGGCCTGGGCGAAAGCGAACCCCGGCAAGCTCAACATCGGCAGCATCAACATCGGCAGCACGCAGCACCTGGCGGCCGAGCTGTTCAAGAGCAGCGCCGGCATCGACGCGCAGACCGTGCCCTTCAACGGCACGCCCAACCTCATCGGTGCCCTGCGCGGGCGTCAGGTGGACGTGGGCGTGGAGATCCTCTCGCCGGTGCTCACTCAGATCCGCGGTGGCGCGCTGCGTGCCCTGGCCGTGGCAGGCGAGAAGCGCTCGGTGGTATTGCCCGACGTGCCCACGGCCGCCGAATCGGGCGTGAAGGGCTTCGTGGCCTCCTCGTGGAACGCCATCGCCGCGCCAGCGAAGACGCCGCGCCCGGTGATCGATCGCCTGCAGCGCGAGATCGCCGCCGCCGTGGCGGACGCCGAGGTGCAGAAGAAGCTGCGCGAGCTCAACATCGACCCGCGCGCGTCCACGCCCGAGCAGGCGGCGGCGCTGCTGGCCAGCGACATCCAGCGCTGGAGCGCGGTGATCGAGCGCGCGGGCATCCCCAGGCAGTGAGGCGGGGCGCCACGCGCCTGGCGCCGGCGCGGGCAGACGGGTCCACCCAGGGCCGGCGCGTCGGCGAAACAGGCTATGTGCTGGCCATGTCTTCGACCATGCGGATGATCGCTTCGAGCTGGGTCAGCGTGTGGGCGGGCGCGCTGTGCCGCTGCTGGGCTGCGCTCCCGTCGGCAGGGTCGCTGCCGTTCGACCGGTCGTCGTCCACCACCACGGTCAGGTCCTCGTCCGTCGCTGACAACCGGTCGCCTGTGGACGCGTCTGCCGCGTTCTCACCGCGCAGGCCCAGCTTGCGCGCACCCAGCAGACCACCCGCGACGATGGCGTTCAGCAGGACCTCGACGAAGGGAATGAAGGCGGCCCGGGTGGAGAACGCGGCAATGAGGATCAGGCCCAGCAGGGTCGAAAAAACCTGCGTTTCCAGCGGGATGTCCGACCCGGTCGCGGTGCCGTTGAAGACCGCCGCGTGGCTGTCGTTCCACCCGCTGCCGTTGCGCGGCGCCGCGCCGTCCATGTCCGTTTCCCGGAAGGGCATGGTGGTGGAGAACAGGGTGTACATGTGCAGGATCGCATAGGAGAACATGAGCAGCGAGAGCGCGTTGCCCGCGATCTCGCTGGCGGTGCGCATGCGCAAGGCCAAGGGGGCACTGTTGATGAGTTTGTGCGGCGTCTTGCCCGCCCCCTTCAGCACCATGGCACCGATCTTCTTCTTGCTGAGTTCCCAGCGGCCCGCTTCGGTGCGCAGAAGCCCGGCGCGCTCCACGTACCTGGCCTGAAGCGTCTCCACCTGGTCGATGGCCTCGTCCAGCAAGGGCAGGACCTTCTCCCTGAACACCTTCGCCCGCCGCTTTTTTTCGTGTTCGCCCACCGCACTGGCGCGGATGTTGCGCTGGATGGTGTTGCGCAGGCGCACGAGCTCGCTGTGGAGTGAGACGACGAATTCCAGTTTCTCCAGCGCCGCCTGGAGTTCTTCCGGCCAGGTCTGGTTCAGCCCCGGCTTGTCGGGCCCGTGCTGCACCGTGGCGTTGGTGAACAGGTGGCCGGCCAGGGTCATGATGCCGGCGATCTCGCCGCAGACCATCCACACCAGCGCGTCCGTGAGGTTGAACAGGCCGGCGCGCAAGGCCACGGACCCGGGCATGTCCATGAATGACCGGCGCTCGAGCGGTGTGAGGCCGCCGGCCAGGAAGTACAGGAGCGAGAAGGAGAAGAAGGACGCATGGAAGCCCCAGGTGCGCGCGGCAGCGCCCAGGATGGGGTGCCGGCGGCTGTCGAATGGCAGAGGCGTGCCCTTGCGGGCCTCGGCGCCTGCGCGGGCAAGCACCGCGTCGGCGATCTCCTGGATGGCCAGCTGGATGTCGCTGTCGTCCTGTCCATCGGCCCGCCGCACCAGGGCCATGCACCACAGGGTGATGGCGTTGTCCAGGGCCGCCTTGTCAACGGGCTGAGGCCCGCCGTGGTTCGCGGCCAGGCTGCCGGCCACGATCTTGGTGCTGGTGGGGTGCAGGATGGAGGCGAGCAGGGTGTAGCCCGTGGCGCCTGCCAGGAAGAGTCGGGGGCCGTGTTCCGGGAACACCGCCGCCAGCCAGCCGAACAGGTTGACGCAGACCTTGGCCGGCAGGAAGGACACGGAATAGCCGAGGGTGCCGGCTTCCAGGGCGGCCCGCGCCTTGTTCAGCAGCGTGACCTGCGCCGTGGTTGCCGGCGTGTTCACCGCGGCGACGGCGTCCAGGGTCTGCTGCATCAGGCCGTGGATGTATTGCTCGGGGTTGCGCGCCCATAGGCGCGCGGCTTTTCGGGGCAGTCCCGTGTACGCGGCAAAGTCACTGGCGTCTTGGGGTCGTCGCCTGGGGTTGTTGATGACTTGCTGGTTGCGTTCGGGGCTGTACTTCTTGCCGAGGCTGCCGGGCTTCATGTGCGCCTCCCTCAGACCATGGCCGCGTGGGGCGCGCGGTCGGCATCGCGTCGCCTGTCGCCGCCAGCCGTGCCTGCCCAGGCGAACATGCCCGCCAGCAGGGTGGCGCGCCACTGCGTCACCTGCCCGGCCATGCCACGCAAGGCCCTGGCCAGCCATTCGCCGTTCATGTCGTCGCGCAGGGGCACGCCGAGCATCAGCATCACCGAGCCGCTGTCATCGCGGTAGCCGAAGCGGATGCCCGGCTCGTGCCACAGCAGGTACTGCAGCGAGAGCAACTGCTCGTAGACCCTGGCCGGCTCGTCGGCTGTCGCCCGGCCCATCTCGGCCAGCACCAGCAGGGAATCGTTCAGTTCCTGGTGCAGTACCTCGACGCTCACATCGCCGAGTACAACGGGTTCTTCCCGGCCCATGGCCTCGCTGTCGTCCAGCCGCAGTTCCAGGCTGGCCTGGCGGCAGAGGTCCTCAACAAACGTTGCGATCAAGATCTGTCTCCTGTGACTTGAGCACACGCGGCTTGCGTGTGGCCCTGTGTCCGGGAGCGCACCAATGGGGTTCCGATGGCTGTCGGCTATGTGGCCAACAGTCATGGAAATGTCATTGACTTGAGGGTGCCGTTTTCAGTTCAAGGCAGCGCCGTGTCAGGCCGCGCGCCGTGCGCGGCTGTGAGCAGGAAGCGCTCCAGTTCGGCGGCGTGAACCGGTTTGTGCAGCAGCGTGAAGCCGTGCCGCTTCGCCTGTTCGATGCGCTCGGCCGACATGTCGCCCGTGATCATGCACACCGGCAGCGAGCCGGGGTGCCGCTCGCGCAGGCGCAGCAGCAGTGCCAAGCCGTCCATGGACGGGTCGAGCATGTAGTCGCAGATCAGGGCATCGATGTGTCGGGGCTCGGCCTCGAACAGGCGCAGCGCTTCGGTGGCACTGCGCGCGATGAACACCCGATGTCCCCAGGATTCGAGCAGGCTGGCGGTGGCCAGCAGCACCTGCTCGTCGTCTTCGATGAGCAGGATGTGGCGATCCGAGGCGGTCGGTGCCTGCACGGCGGCCTCGCGCGGCGTGTGCTGTCCCTGCGGCTGGCCGCGCGGCAGGCGAACCGAGAACATCGATCCGCATCCCGGGGTGGATCGCACGTCGAGCCGGGCGCCGATGTCGGCGGCGGCCCGGCGCACGATGGACAGGCCCAGGCCCTCGGCGCGTTCGCCTGGCGCCACGCGCGGCGCCTCGCCGCGGTGGAACGTCTGGAAGATGTTGTCGAGCTGGTCGGGGTCGATGCCGATGCCGGTGTCCCAGACCTGCAACTCGAGCTCTGCACCGCGCGAGCGTGCGCCCAGCACGATGCGCCCGCGATCGGTGTAGCGAATGGCGTTGCTCACGAGGTTGGCCAGCACGCGGTGCAGCACTGTCGCGTCGCAGAGCACCCAGGCGCGGCTGGGCACGGCGCGCAGCGCGAGGCCTTTCTCGGCGGCCAGGGGCGCGAACTCCGACATCAGTCCGTCAAACGCCGGTTGCAGCGCGATGGGCCCTGAAGGCACCGCCTGTTGCCTGACGTCCCGTAACGAGGCGCCCAGCAACATGTCCAGCAGCCGCATCAGGCCGTCGAGCGAGGCACGCATGCGCTGCACGATGGGCATGAAGGGCTCGCTGGGCAAGGGCGGGGGCGCGCGGCTCAGGCTCTGGATGGCGGTAAGGAACAGACCAAGCGCGTGAATGGGCTGGCGCAGGTCGTGGCTGGCGGACGCGAGGAACACCGACTTGCCCCGATCGGCCGCCTCGGCGCGGGCAGTCTGCCAGCGCAGGTCGGCGACCAGCCGGTCGATGCGTTGCTGCGCCTCGTAGCGGTAGCTCACGTCCTGCAGCAGCACCGCCTGACAGGGGCGGTTTTCGTCCATGAAGGTGATGGCCTGGACGTGCAGCGGTGACCTGTTGCCCGTGCCTGGCCACAGGGAGAGGTGCATGTCCTCTCGGCCAGCCCCCTCCAGCAGGCCATCGAGCGGCGGCACGCCCAGCATCTCCAGCGCATGGACCAGCGGTTGGCCGATGAGCTGCCCGCGTTCCAGGCAGATGTGGCGGCAGGCGATCGGATTGGCGTCGGTGATGATGCCCTGATCGCTCAGCAGGATGCCTTCGATGCCGGCCTCGAACAGCGCATTGAGGCGGTCCAGGGTCTGACGCAGGGCCTGCATCCCCTGGTGTCGCAGCGTGACGTCGCGCGCCAGCGTGGCCATCTTCGGCGGGCCGCCGGGCTCGTCGAACACGGGGCACAGGACGATGTTCAGGACACGGTCCTCGACTTTCTTCAGGTCGGGGATGATGCGCTCGTAGCGCACCGCTTGCCGGCTGCGGAAGAACTCGCCGCGGAAGGGCGCGGTCAGGAAGTAGTTGTCGGCCATCACCTGCCGCAGGGGCTTGTGCGTCGCCGCCTCGGGGGTGGTGGCGTGGTGGCGAGCGTAGGCGCGGTTGACGTACAGAAGGATTTCCTCGTGGCTGACCATGGAGACCAGCTCCTGCAGTTGGTCCAGCGTGTCACTGAGGCGCTGCAGCGTCAGTGCGCGCCGGCCGTGCACGTGTTCGGCGGGCGTGAGGTCGACGAAGGTGCAGATCCAGTCTTCGCGGCCGGGCAGCGGCGCGAAATCCACGTGCAACAGGCGCGGTGTGTTCGAGCCGGGTGCCGGATCGAGGCGCAAGCGGCCATGAAAGGCCTGGCCCCTGGCCAGGCGGGCGCTCACCCCGTCACCGCTCGCCTTGAAGCACTTGTGAAAGCCCGACTGCTCCCGTTCGGAAGGTCGCAGCAACGCGCCCAGCGCCGCATTGCACGTGAGCCGCCAGGGCGTGGGGCGCAGCAGGGCGGCGGGGCCGCCGATCTGCTCGACCCAGTCAGGCGGCTCAAGAGGGGCGCTCATGAAACTTCCTGCTCCAACACCTGCTGGAGCGCGTCGTGCCGCACCGGCTTGTGCAGCAGCGACAGACCCAGGGCGCGGATCTCCTGGGCCACCGGTGTGGACGTGTCGGCGGTGAAGACGTGCACCGGCACGGGCCGCGGCAGGCAGGCGCGCACGGTGTCGATGAACTGGCTCGCGGTGATTTCGCCGCCCAGGTGGTAGTCGGTGAGCACGAGGTCGATGCGGTCGCCGTGCAGAACGGCCAGCGTGATCGCCTGGTCGGCGTCGGCCGCGCACCAGACCGTGTGTCCCCAGGCCTGCAGCAGCTGCTGCATGGCGCTGAGCACCTGCGGATCGTCGTCGATGACCAGCACATGGCGCGCGATGTGCCCGGCGGGCGCGGCAAGGCTCGCCGGTGCGCTGGGCGCGGGTGTCGGCGCCAGCGGCACCGCCTGGCCGCGGGGCACGGTGATGGAGAACATGGAGCCACGTCCGGGCGTGGAACGAACCCGCAGCCGGGCATCGAGCAGGCGGGCCGAGCGCTGCACGATGGACAGGCCCAGGCCGAGTCCGCGCAGCCCGCCGGTCGGGGAGCTGGCGGGACTGACCTGGTAGAACTCGCCGAAGATGGCGTCGAGCTGGTCGGCCGCGATGCCGATGCCGGTGTCCCAGACCTGGATCTCGATGGCGGCGCCGCGCGGCCGTGCGCCCACCAGCACGCGGCCGCGCGGCGTGTAGCGGATCGCGTTGGAGACCAGGTTGTCCATGATGCGGCGCAGCACCGCCGGGTCGGTGTGCGCCCAGGCGCTGGTCTGCATCAAGTCCAGCCGCAGGCCTTTGCGGATCGCCGAGTCGGCGAGGTCCTCGTCCAGTTCGCTGAACATCAGCTCCAGTGAAACCGGCACAGGCGTGACCACCACCGCGTTCGCGTCCAGCCGGGAGACGTCGAGCAGCGAGTTCAGCAGGCGGCTCAGCGCGTCCAGCGAGGCGCGCATGCGCCGCCCGAGTTCGTCGAGCGTGGTCAGCGGCATCGTGGGGTGGCGTGTCAGGGACTCCAGGCTGGTCAGGAACAGGCCCAGGGCGTGGATGGGCTGGCGCAGATCGTGGCTGGCGGCGGACAGGAACAGCGATTTGGCGCGGTCGGCGGCCTCGGCACGGTCCTTCTGCGCGCTCAGGTGGGCGATGAGTTCGCGGATGCGGGCCTGCGCCTCGCGGCGGTCGCGCACGTCGCGGATGATGGTCATGCGCATGGCCCGCCCCTGGCGCTGCACCGTGCGGTCGATCAGCTCGACGGCGATGCGCGCGCCGTGCCGGTCGATCAGGCCGCACTCGTGCGCGTCGTGTGATGCCCCGGCGTTCGCGCTGCGGTACGCGGCCCGCTCCTCGGGCGCGATCAGGTCGTCGAAGCGGCGCTCCCGCAGCGCCTCCGCCGGCGTGTCGAGCAGGCGGCAGGCGGCCGGGTTGGCATCGACGATGCGCTGGTCCACGTGGACGATGATGGCGTCGCTGCTCGCGGCGACGAAGCGGCGCACCCGCTCCTCGCTCGAGCGCAACTGGGCCATGGTGGCGTGGTAGGCGGTGGTCTCCAGCGCGTCGAGCAGGTGGCCGCTGGGGCGCCCCGCTTCATCCACGAGCGTGCGCAGACTGCCCTCCAGTACCCGCTCCAGGCCCTGGGCGTCGATGACGCGCCAGGCGAACGGCATGGTCTGACCCGGCGTGCCTTCGCGCAGTCGCGCCTGGATGTTGTCGAACAGTTTCTGCCCGAACAGGCTGAGCGCATCGCGGCCGACGAGGGGGCGCTCGCGCGGGGTGATGAGCTCGAGCAGGGCGCCGCCGGCGAAGGCGCAGCGCAGATCCGCCCCCGTGTCGAGCTGGATCATCAGCAGGGGCAGGCTGTCGACCATCTCTTGCAGCAGTTGCAGGCGGCGATCGGTGGCCTCGTGCGCCGCGCGCAGTTCGCCGATGTCGGCCAGCAGGCAAACATGCGCGGGCGGCTCGGCCCGCCAGTGGCCGGCGCAGTGCAGGTGGATGGCGCGGCCTTGCGGGTCGTCCCGCAGGCGCAGGTCCAGCGCGAAGGATTGCGGATGACCGAGCGCGGCGAGCAGGGCCGCGCGTGAATCGGGCGTGAGGATGGACAGGTCGGCCCACCGCCCCCCGGCGCGCGCTTCGAGCGCCCGGCTGCCGGCGCTCAGCTCACCGGGCGAACCACCGAACGCGACCGTGAACCGGGTGCCCGGCAAAGGGATCTGTGCGATCGGTGGCAGCGCATCCACGGTGGCGTCGGTTCGGTGGGGGGTATCCCTGATTCTGATGAGTGGACCGGCGCTTGGGAAGCGGGTCCACGTCCCGCTCGCGTCTTGCCCTGTCGGGCGCCACGGAAGGTGCGGACTCAGGGCGCGAGCTGCGAGAGGTGGTGCGCCAGGGCCCTGAGGTCCTCGTCCTTCAGGCCATGCAGGGACGCCGCCATGATGGTGTCGCGCCCCGTGGCCTGGCCGTTCAGGAACTGCCGCATGGAATGCAGCAGGTAGTCCTCCCGCTGGCCGGCCAGGCGCGGCATCTGCTCGCGCCCGGCGTAGCTGGGCAGGTGGCAACTCGCGCAGCGGTTGCCGTCGGCCAGTTGCTGGCCGCGCGCGAACAGCGCGGCGTCGCGTGGGCCGGGCTGCGGCTGGAGGGTCTGGGCCGCGAAATGCTTCGCCATGGCGGAGAGGTCCGCGTCGCTCACGCCGTCCAGCAGGCCCTTCATGGCGGGGACGTCGCGCAGGCCCTCGCGGATCATCACGAGCGAGTTCTCCAGGAACAGCGGCGGCTGGCCCGCGAGCGTGGGCGTGTTGGCCAGCGGCGCAGGCGCCCCGCCCGCACCGTGGCAGGCCGCGCAGGCGGTCAGGCGCTCGTCGAGGGACTGGCCCGCCGCGCCGCCCGCCAGCAGCGCGATCGAGAGCAGGGTCAGCGCGCGCCGCATCAGCCGCCGTAGCTCACGCGGTAGATCGCGCCGAGCTGCTCGTCCGACACCAGCAGCGAGCCGTCCTTCATCTGCAGAAGGTAGGCGGGCCGGCCCCAGAAGCTCTGGTCGGCCTCGTTCATGAAGCCGGTCATGAAGGGCACGATCTGCGCGTTTTTGCCATCGGCCGTGGCCTTCACCATCACCACGTCGTAGCCGATCTTCTTCGTGCGGTTCCACGAGCCCTTGCGCGCGTTGAAGAGCGCGCCGCGGTACTCGGGCGGGAACATGGTGCCGTTGTAGAAGGTGACGCCCATGCTGGCCGCGTGCGGGCCCATCAGCGCCACCGGCGGCTCCACGCCGCCGCAGGCGTTGGCCTTCTTCACGTCGGGGTCGGCGGTCTTGCCTTCGTGGCAGTACGGGAAGCCGTGGTTGAGGCCGGTGGCGCGCATCCGGTGCAGGGTGTCGTTGGGCGTGTCGTCGCCCAGCCAGTCGCGGCCATGGTTGCTGAACCACAGCTCGCGCGTCTGCGGGTGCCAGTCGAAGCCCACGCTGTTGCGCACACCGGTGGCCACCACCTCCATGCCCGAGCCGTCGGGGTTGTAGCGGCGGATCTGCGCGTACTCGGGCGAGGGCAACTCGCAGATGTTGCAGGGCGCGCCAAAGGGCACATAGAGCTTGCCGTCGGGCCCGAAGGCGATGTACTTCCAGTTGTGGTGCTGCTCCTTGGGCAGCTTGAACGCCGCCGTCATGTCCACCGGCTGGGCATTGGGGTTGCTGGCGATGCCATCGAAGCGCAGCACCTTGTCGATGGCCATCACGTAGAGCGAACCGTTGCGGTACGCCACACCCGCGGGCTGGTTGAGCTTGTCCACCACCGTGCGCACCGTGCGCGCGCCGCCGCTGTCGGTCACCTCATAGACGCGGCCGATGCCGCGCGTGCCCACGTAGTACTTGCCGTTGTCGCCCGCCGCGATGGCGCGCCCGCCCGGCAGGCCGGTGGCCCACACCTCCACCTTGAAGCCCGGCGGCAGCTTGATGCGGTTGACGGGAATCTGGTCGGCCGGCGTCACGGTCATCTTGCCGGCCAGCGGCGCCAGGGTGGAGCTGGCCATGCTCGCGGGCATGCCCTGTTTCCAGGCGGGTGGCGGGGCGGCGGATGCGGCCGGTGGCGCGGACGCGGCCGGCGCCTGCGAGCCGGTCTGTGCGCAACCGAAGAGGGCGAGCGCCACGGCGGCGCCCGCCACGCCGGGACGGGCGAGGGTCTTGAGCATGGGTTGTCTCCTGAATGCTGTGGTTCTTCGTGGGCGGGCCGGGGTCCGGCCGCCGACGGCATCGTAGGGGCAAACCGCCGTTCGTGCACCCGGTGCGGTGGCCACGCCCGCTATCGCAGCGATAGCCTTTGTTCGGGCCGCCCGCGCGCGCGCTCAGAAATCGGTGCTGACCGTCGAGCGCGTGAACGCCTCGTTGTGGTCGATGAGCTCGTCCAGCGCCTTGGCCGCTTTCGTCTCGTCGCCATCGGCGATGGCCTGGGCGATGCGCGCGTGCAGCACGGCGATGGAGGGCGTGTCGTCGGCCTGGCGGTGGTGCATGAACCAGAAGCGGCGCGACAGGCCGTGCATGAGGCCCATGGCGCCGCTCGCGAACTCGTTGCGCGCCGCGCGCAGCGAGAGGTCGTTGAAGAGCTTGTCCGCCCGCATGAAGCGGACCTGGTCCTTGGCCTTGGCGGCGGCGTTGAACTCCTTGGCCAGTTCGGCGAACTGCTGGCGTTCCGCGTCCGTCGATCGCCGAGCGGCGCAGCGCGCCACCAGGCGCTCCACCTCGCGGCGCGTCTCCAGCAGGCGCAACTGGCGCTTGATGTCCAGCTCGGAGACCAGCACGCCGCGCTGCGGCAGGATCTGCACCAGGTGCTCACGCGCCAGGCGCTGCAAGGCCTCTCGCACCGGCGTGCGCCCGATGCCCAGGCGGGCCGAGAGCTCGGCCTCGCTGAGCGCGGTGCCGGGCAGCAGCTCGAGCTGCACGATCAGCTCCTCGATGCGTTCGTAGGCCTGCGCGGTGAGGCTGCGCGGGCGGGCCGCGGGCGCCGCCGTGGCGGGTTTCGGTGCCCTGGCGGCCTTTGGGGCCGGCTTCGCGGCCCGGCGGCTGGTGGTCCCTGTGGTTTTTTTTGCCGTCGCTTTGCTCATGGGCGCGATTCTCCGGAAAGTTCTCCGTGGTAGGCATGTTGCACGATGCGGGCGTAGGCCTCGTCGACCGGCCCGCCGGGCCAGGCCTTGGCCAGACGGGTCACCGCCAGCCCGTCCGAGACCAGTTGCTGCAACTGCGCTGCTTCCACGCCGAAACTTAGCAGATCGCCGGCCAGCCCCAGCCGGCGCACCAGCGCGCGCGTGAGCACCGGCGCCTGCCGGGCCAGCGCCTCGGTGTCGCCGCCCTCGGCGCCGGCCAGCCGCGCGATCTCGGCCAGCTCGTCGCGCCGCGTGTCCACCAGCGCGTCCATCACGTAGGGCAGCATCACCGCGTTGGTGCTGCCGTGGCTCGCGTGCGTCAGGCCCGCGAGCGCGTAGGCCAGGCCGTGCACCGCGTTCAGGCCGGCGGTGGCGTAGGACATGGCGGCGTACAGGCTGGCGCGGGCCATGGCGTTGCGCGCGGCGCGGTCGTTCGGCCGATCGAACGCGGTGGCGAGGTGGCCGAAGGCCAGCGCCGTGGCCTGACGCGCGAACTGCACCGTCAGCTCGTTGCGCCCGCTGTAGCCCGGGTCGGGGTCGTCGCCGTTGTCGAACAGCGCGGCGTCCAGCGTCAGCCAGGACTCGATGGCGTGCGTGAGCGCGTCCAGCCCCGCGTCGGCCGTCACGCGCGGCGGGCAAGTCCAGGTGAGCTCGGGGTCGATCAGCGCGACCACCGGCCGCAGCACGTTGGCCATCAGCGCCACCTTGGTCGCGCTGCCGGGTTGCACCAGGATCGCCCCGGGCGTGATCTCCGAGCCGGTGCCCGCCGTAGTGGGCACGGCCACCAGGGGCAGCGGCGCGGCGGGCCAGTTGGCGCGGTTCAGCAGCTCGGCCACCGGGCGGCCGCTGGGCAGGGTCACGCTGAGTGCCTTGGCGAGGTCGATGTTGCTGCCGCCGCCCCAGGCGATCAGGTGGTCGGGGCGCGCGCGCTGCTCGCGCACCCAGGCGGTGGCGCGGTCGGCCAGCGTGGTGGAGGGGTCGGGCTCGCCCCCGTCGAACACGCGCACGGTGAGGCCCTGGGCGCGCAAGGCCGCCAGCACCTCGGCCAGGGCGGGGCTGTTCTGGTGGAACCAGGCATCGGTGACGACGAGCGCCTCACGCCAGCCCAGGCTGTTGCACAGCGGGGCCAGGCGGTGGCGCGCGCCGTCGGCGCAAATGATCCGGGGTGGCGCGCAGAGGGTGATGGGGGCGTCGGGGGGGGTGGTGGCGGACGTGTCGGTCATCGGGGTCACATCAGGGTCAGAACGGATGGGCGTGGCGGCATGGCTGTGAAACCATTGAAAGATCAGTGATATGTTACTTGTATGGCAAATCCATCAATACACCGATCGGCACAAACCCTCGACTGCAGGTTCGCGGGGCAGGGCGCGCCGCTGCTGCTGGTGCACGGCATCCAGGGCACGGCCGACGCCTGGTTGCCCGTGCTGCCCGCGCTGCTGGGTCGCCGCTGCGCCTGGCCCAACCTGCCGGGGCGCGGCCTGTCACCGCGCTGGAGCGCCGCCGAGCCGCTGCCGCGCGAGCGCTACTACCACCTGGACCACTACGCCGACCTCGTGCACGCGCTGGCGATGGACCTGGCCGAGCGCACCGGCCAGGCGGTGGCCCTGGCCGGCTGGAGCATGGGCGTGAGCGTCATCCTCAACCTGCTGGCGCGCCACGGCGACGCGGGCCTGGAGCGCCTGGTGCTCATCTCCGGCACCGCCTGCGCCACGCCGGGCGCGGTGTGGTTCCGCGGCGAGACGCCCGAGGCCCTGGAGCGGGAAGCCCGCGAGCGCGCCGAGCGCCTGCAACTCAAGGCCGTGGCCGACGCCGACGCGGTGGCGGCCAGCTGGGCCTCGGTGCGGCACCTTGACCTGCGCGAGACGGCGCGCGGCATCCGCCTGCCCACGCTGGTGGCGCACGGCGAGCTGGACGACGAGTGCCCGCTGGCCCATGGCCGCTGGCTGGCCGATCACGTGCCCGCTGCGCAGTGGTTGCCGCTGCCCGGCGTGGGGCACTCGGCCATGGCCCAGGCCGGCGCCACCCTGGGGACTTCCATGAGCGCCTTCCTGGGCTCTTGACATGCCTATGGTCGACTTCTACTATTCGACTAGTATGTCAGTTGAATTGCACAGGAGACAAGCCCCATGATGACCGACAAGCAGAGACGATTCCGGGAGCAGTACAAGGGCCGCATCAGCCCGTTCTACAACGGCATCGTGCACACCAGCGTGATGTTCGCCGCCGGCATCGCGGCGCTCTGGTACTGCAGCACGCAGTTGAACAACCCCACCTGGGAGTGGCTGCTGGTGCTGCCCGTGTTCCTGGCGGGCAACTTCGTCGAATGGTTCATGCACAAGTACGTGATGCACCGGCGCATCGACGTCTTCGCGCTGCGCGCCATCTACGAACGCCACACGCGCGAGCACCACCAGTACTTCACCGACAACGACATCACCATCGACACGGTGCGCGAGTTCCGCATCGTGTTCTTCCCCTGGCGCGTGCTCATCGTGCTCGGTGTGTTCGGCACCGGCCTGGGCTGGATCGCGGCGCAGATCTTCAACCCCAACGCGGGCTACATCCTGTTCATGACCATGGTCTGCCACTACCTGGTCTACGAGGTGTTCCACCTGTGCTGCCACGTGCACGAAAACTGGTTCGTGCGAAACATGCCCTTCATCAACACCATCCGCCGCCACCACACCGCGCACCACAACCAGGGAATCATGATGCACAAGAACATGAACCTGAGCTTTCCCATCTTCGACTGGATCATGGGAACGAGCGACCTGGACCGCGGCCTGATCGGCACGCTGTTCAACGGCTACGACGAGCGCTACATCAAACCCGAGTTGAAGCCCATCGTCGCGCGCTTTCGCAACGAAGAAACGCAGGAGAGGCGCGTCACGCTCGATGGCCCCGAGCTGACGTCCGAAGAGAAGCAGGTACTGGCCTGAACCCGCAGGCCACGGCCTGACAACACCACCACCCGCAGGAGACAAAACCCATGAAACGTCGTCAACTCATCGGCACCGGCCTGGCCGGCGCCGGCTTGCTCGCCAGCGCCAGCGCCAACGCGCAGACCGGCCCCACCTACAACTGGAAGATGGCCACCGGCTGGGCCGGCGGCCCCTTGATGGACATCGGCGCCAAGGCCTTCGCCGAGCGCATGGCGCAGCTCTCCGGCGGACGCTTCAAGATCCAGACCTTCCCCGGCGGCGGCCTGGGCAATGCCCTGAAGGTGCCCGAGACCGTGAAGAACGGCCTGGCCGAGTGCGGCCACACCTGGATCGGCTACGACTGGGGCAAGGACGTCACCACCGCGCTGTTCGGCGGCTACGCCGGCAGCTTCGACGCCGAGCGCATGCTGCACTGGCTCTACGAGGGTGGCGGCGTGGAGCTGCAGCGCGAGTTCCGCGAAGGCGCCGACGGCGTCATCTCCTTCCCGCTGTTCATGCGCACGGCCGAGGTCTTCGTGCACTCGCGCAAGCCCGTGAAAACGCTGGAAGACCTGAAGGGCCTGAAGCTGCGCACCGCCGGTGCCTGGCTGGAGATGTCGAAAGAGCTGGGCGCGGCGCCCGTCACCACGGCCGGCGGCGACATCTTCCCCATGCTCGAGCGCGGCGCCATCGACGCGGTGGAGTGGGGCACGCCCTGGGAGAACGTGTCCTCGGGCTTTTACAAGGTGGCGCGCTACCTCAGCTACCCCGGCGTGCACCAGCCCTGCGCGCCGTTCGAGCTCGTCATCAACAAGGGCGTGTGGGACAAGATGCCCGAGGCCGACCGCAAGCTGGTGGAGGTGGTGGCCAAGCTCGTCACCTTCGAGAGCTGGGCGCGCATCGGCGCCGAGGACGCCAAGGCCTTCGAGTTCTACAAGAAGAACGGCGTCACCCTGATCGAGCTGGACGAGGAGGTGCAGTTCGCCACCCGCAAGATCGGCCTGGACTGGGCCGACAAGACGGCCAAGGAAGGCAAATCCAAGTGGTTCGCCAAGGTGCACCAGAGCCAGCAGGCGTTCGACGCCGCCTGGCGTGATGCGGACGACTGGCGCAAGGTGAAGATCAAGCGCGTCTGATGCGAATGGGTGGCGCGCACCGTCCCCGGTGCGCGCCAGCGAATGGCGGCGCGTGCCGCCGTCTCTTGACTGGGGACTTCCTTGAACCGATTCATTGACCTCGCCGAGCGCTGGGTCGTGGGCATTGGCGTGCTCGCGGCCTTGCTGCTGGTGCCTCTGGTGCTGGCCACCACCTGGGAGGTGATCTCCCGCTACGCGCTGGACGCACCCACCATCTGGGCCTACGAGATCGGCTACACGCTGACCGGCGCCCACTTCCTGCTCGCGCTGGCCTACACCCTGCGCCAGGGCGAGCACATCCGCATCGACGTGCTCAGCGTGTTCCTGTCGCCCCAGGCGCGCCGCCGCATCGACGCCCTGGTGTACGCCCTGGTGCTGCCCATCCTGGTGTGGCTGAGCTGGACGCTGTGGCACTACATGGCCGAAGGCTACGCGCGCGGCGAAACCTCGGGCCAGTCGGCGCTGAACCTGCCGGTGTGGCCGTTCCGCGCCGTGTTCACCCTGGCCTTCGCCACGCTGGCGCTGCAGGTGCTGTGCGAACTGCTGAAGTCCTTCGTCCACCGCGATCCGAAGGTGCAGCAGCCATGATGGACTACCTGCCGTTCTTCATGCTGCCCGTCACCTTCGGGCTGATGTTCCTCGGTGTGCAGGTCGCCTTCGCGATGCTGCTCACCGCCACCGCGTTCGGCCTGATGACCTTCGGGCCGGCCGTGGTGCACCAGTTCGTCGAGAAGGTCGACGACCTCGCCTCCAACTTCGTTTTCGCCGCAATTCCGCTGTTCGTCTTCATGGGCGCGGTGCTGGAGAAATCGGGCATCGCCGACCGCCTGTTCGAGGCCATCCACATCTGGACGCGCCGCCTGCCCGGTGGCCTGGCCATCGCCACCGTGCTCATGTGCATCGTGTTCGCGGCCTCCAGCGGGGTGATCGGCGCCACCGAATCGGTGGTGGGCCTGCTCACCATCCCCATCATGCTGCGCTACGGCTACGACAAGCGCCTCATCAGCGGCGTCATCTGCGCCGGGGGCTCGCTGGGCACCATCATTCCGCCGTCGGTGGTGGTGATCGTCATGGGCCCGCTGGCCGACGTGTCGGTGGGCGACCTGATGTACGGCATGGTGTTCCCCGGCCTGATGATGGCCGGCCTGTACCTGGTCTACATCCTGGTGCTGTGCATCGTGAAGCCCGGGCACGGCCCGCGCATCCCGCCCGAGCCGGGCGACCCGACGTTCATGCAGAAGCTGGGCATCTCGGCGCGCAACCTGGTGCCGCCGCTGCTGATGATCGTCGCCGTGCTGGGCTCCATCCTGGGCGGCGTGGCCTCGCCCACGGAGGCGGCGGCCATCGGCTGCGTGTGCTCGGTGCTGCTCACCGTGCTGTACCGCCGCTTCACCTGGTCCGGCCTCTACGACTCGCTGCTCAAGACCGTGCGCGTCACCGCCATGATCATGGCCGTGCTGCTGGGCGGCACGCTGTTCACCGGCGTGTTCGTGGGCGGTGGCGGCATCAGCCTGGCCAGCACGGCCATCGACCAGTTGCAGATGGGGCCCTGGGGCCTGGTCTTCCTGCTGCTCGCGATCCTGTTCATCGCCGGCTTCTTCCTGGACTGGATATCGATCGTGCTGATCTTCCTGCCGATCTTCACGCCACTGGTGACGGCCGCGGGCTTCGATCCGGTGTGGTTCTGCATCCTGTTCCTGATCATGATCCAGACCAGCTACCTCACGCCGCCGCTGGCGCCCGCGATCTTCTACCTGCGCGCCGTGGCGCCACCCGAGATCACCATGCGCCACATGTACGCCGGCATGGTGCCCTTCATCCTGCTGCAGGTGGTGGTGCTGGCCGCGACCATGCTCTGGCCGCAGATGGTGACCTGGCTGCCCGGCTGGGCGATGCAACTGCGCTGAGGGAGACGAGACATGGACCAACGACCTGTCGAGCGCGTCCAGACCGACGTGCTCATCATCGGCGGCGGCGCCACCGGCGTGGCCGCGGCCTGCACGGCGGCGCGCGCCGGCCTCTCGGTGCTGCTGGTGGAGCGCTACGGCTTCTGCGGCGGCGGCGCGGTGGCCGGTTTGTCCGGCACCATCTGCGGCCTGTACGAAGCAGCCGAGCATCCCGTGACGCCGAGAAAACTGGTGCACGGCTTCGTGGACGACTTCATCGCGCAGATGGAGTTGCGCGGCGGCCTGACCGAGCCGGTGCTCTACGGCAAGACCTTCACCCGCGTGCACGAGCCCCTGGCCTGGCGTGAAAGCGCCGACGCCTTGCTGGCGCAGGCCGGCGTGCGCGTGCTGTACCACGCGTTGGCCACCGGCGTGCACCGCGACGGTGACCTGGTGGGCGGCGCGCTGGTGTGGACCAAGTCCGGCCTGCTCGACGTGCGCGCGCCCATCACCATCGACGCCAGCGGCGACGCCGACCTGCTGGCCATGGCGGGGTTTCGCACCTGGTGCGGGGCCGACGGCGTGGTGCAGAACCCCACCATGATCTTCCGTCTGCAGGGCGTGGACACCGCGCGCTTCCTGGCCGAGTACGGGCAGGACACGATCATGCCGGTGGCCGTGAGCGAGCGCATCCTGGCCGCGCAGCAGGCCGGCATGGACCTGCCGCGCGCCAAGATCTGGCTCTTCACCACCACGCGCCCCGGCGAACTGCTGTGCAACTGCACGCGCGTGCGCGGCGCCGACGGGCGCGAGCTCAACGCCGCCATCGCCGAGGACCTGAGCGAGGCCGAGCCGCAGGGCCGCGCGCAGGTGCGCCAGTACGAGCGCTTCTTCCGCGAGCACCTGGTGGGCTGCGAGAACGCCTGGGTCAACGACACCGGCGTGCAGGTGGGCGTGCGCCAGACGCGCCAGGGCGCCGGCACCGCCGTGCTGCGCAACACCGACGTGGTGGCCGGCAGCAAGTTCGCCGACGGCGTGGCGCGCTCGCCCTGGCCGATCGAGCTGCACGCCGGCGCCAAGCCGCGCGTGGAATGGCTCATCGGCGACTTCTACGAGGTGCCCTACGGCTGCTTCGTGCCCGAGGTGGGCGAAGGCCTGCTCTTCGGCGGGCGCTGCCTCTCGGCCGAGCACGAGGCCGTGGCCTCGGCGCGCGTCACCGCGCAGTGTTTTTCCTACGGGCAGGCGCTCGGCGTGGCGGCCACCCTGGCCGTGCGCGAGCGGCGCCAACCCCGCGCCATCGACGGCCGCCAGGTGCGCGCCGAACTCAACCGCCAGGGCGCGCGCCTGGACGACTGACCGCCTTCACACAGCACCTCACGACATGACCTACCGCAGCAACTTCGAACCCGGGTCCACCCGCTGGGCCGTGCGCGTCGCGCAATGGACGGCCATGGGCATCCCCGAGAGCGACTTCGACAAACCCAAGATCGCCGTCGTCAACACCTCCAGCGGCCTGTCGGTCTGCTTCTCGCACCTGGACCGCATCTCCGGGATGGTGCAGGACGCCATCCGCGCCGCGGGCGGTCTGCCCTTCGAGATCCGCACCGCCGCGCCGTCCGACTTCATCACCAGCGCCGGGCGCCAGGGCCGCTACCTCATGCCCACGCGCGACCTCATCGTCAACGACATCGAGGTGCAGGTGGAGGGGGCCGAACTCGACGGGATGATCCTGCTCTCCAGTTGCGACAAGACCACGCCCGCCCACCTGATGGCCGCCGGCCGCCTGGACGTGCCCAGCCTGGTGCTGGCCTGCGGCTACCAGCTGGGCCGCCAGTGCGGTGAGCACCACGTCGACATCGAGGAGGTCTACAAGGCCGTGGGCACCGTGAAAGCGGGCCAGCTCTCGCTCGATGGCCTGCACGGCATGTGCCGCGCCGCCATCGACGGCCCCGGCGTTTGCGCTGGCTTGGCCACGGCCAACTCCATGCACTGCCTGGCCGAGGCCCTGGGCATGGCGCTGCCGGGCAATTCGCCCATCCGCGCCGACGGCCCGCGCCTGCACGCCCTGGCCGCGCAGGCCGGCGCGCGCATCGTCGACATCGTGCGCGAGGACCTGCGGCCGCGCCAGATCCTCACCCCCGCCGCGCTGCGCAATGCGGTGCGCACGGCGGTGGCCACGGGCTGCTCGGTCAACGTCATGCGCCACCTCATCGCCATCGCCACCGAGGCGCAGTGCCCCGTCGACGTGATCGCCGAGTTCGAGGCCTGCGCCGACACCGTGCCCATGCTCACGCAGATCCGCCCCAACGGGCCCGACCGCATCGAAGACCTGGACGCCGCCGGCGGCGTGCGCGCGGTGATGCAGCGCCTGGGACCGCTGGTGGACGGCAGCGCCCGCAGCGTGTCCGGACGCAGCATGGGCGAGGAGCTGGCCGAGCCGCTCACCATCGACGACAAGGTCATCCGCACGCTGGACGAGCCCTTCGCGCGCGAGCCGGGGCTGATGGTGATTCGCGGCTCGCTCGCACCCGACGGCGCGCTGGTGAAGCTGGCGGCCGTGCCCGCCGGCATCCGCCGCTTCGCGGGCGAGGCCAGGGTGTTCGAGGACGAGGCCGTGGCCATCGACGGCCTGCGCACCGGCGCCGTGCAGCCGGGCCAGGTCATCGTGCTGCGCATGCTGGGCCCGCGCGGCGGCCCGGGCACCGTGTTCGCGGCCAGCTTCATGGCGGCCCTGGTGGGCGCGGGGCGCGGCGCCGACGTGGCCGTGGTCACCGACGGCGAACTCTCCGGCCTCAACAGCGGCATCACCATCGGCCAGGTGATGCCCGAAGCGGCCGAGGGCGGCCCGCTGGCGGCCGTGCGCGACGGTGACCGCGTGGAGATCGACCTCAACGCGCGCCGCATCGAACTGCTGGTGCCCGCCGAAGAGATCGCCGAGCGCCTGCGCGGCTTCAAGCCGCCGGTGCCGCAGGGCCGCTTCGGCTGGTTGCACCTGTACGGGCAACTGGTACAACCGCTGTCCAAAGGCGCGGTGCTGGGTGAGCGCGCGCCGCTGAAGTGAGCCACCAGGAGACACGATGACCATCATGGCCGAACGCGCCGAGCGCTTCGTCGAGCTGCACCGCCAGGGTTGCTTCGTCGTGCCCAACCCCTGGGATCGCGGCTCGGCCGTGCTGCTGGCGGGGCAGGGCTTCCAGGCCCTGGCCAGCAGCAGCGCCGGCCACGCCTTCGCCCTGGGCCTGCCCGATGGTGGCCTGGGCCGCGAGCGCACGCTGGCGCACCTGCGCGACATCACCCAGGCCACCGCGCTGCCCATGACGGCCGACCTGGAGAACGGCTTCGGCGACAGCCCGCAGGACTGCGCCGACACCATCCGCCTGGCCGCCGAGGCCGGCGTGGTGGGCGGCTCCATCGAAGACGCCACCGGCCGCGCCGACGACCCCATCTACCCCTTCGACGCCGCCGTGGAACGCGTGCGCGCGGCCGTGCAGGCGGCGCGCGCGCTTCCGTTCCCCTTCGTGCTCACCGCGCGGGCCGAGAACCTGCTCTGGGGCCGCCACGACCTGGACGACACCATCCGCCGCCTGCAGGCCTTCGCCGAGGTGGGCGCCGACGTGCTCTACGCCCCCGGCCTGAAAACCGCCGAGCAGGTGGAGCGCGTGGTGCGCGCCGTGGCGCCGCGGCCGGTGAACGTGGTCATGGGCCTGGCCGGCGGCGCGCTCACGCGCGCCGAGCTGGAGCGCCTGGGCGTGCGGCGCATCAGCGTGGGCTCGTCCCTGGCGCGCGCGGCCTATGCGGCGCTGCTCCAGGCCGCCGAGGAAATGAACGGGCCGGGGAGCTTTGGGTACGCGGCCAAGGTGCCGGGGCTGGGGGCGTTCAACCAGATGATCCGGGCGGCGGGCGGCGAGGCGCCCACCTGACACGGGGCGGCCAGCGGGCTCAGGCCCGCAGCAGATTCGCCGCCTGCGTGTGCAGCCAGGCCTCGTACAGCGTCCAGGCGCCGGCGCCGATGAACAGCACACCCACCAGCACCAGCAGCAAGGGCAGGCCCACCAGCACCAGCAGAGCGCCGAACACATAGGCCATGGTGGTGGGCATGCCGTAGATGGCGCGCGTCTGGTCGTTGCGCATGGCCAGTGCGCGAAAGCTGCCGTTCTTCATGCGCCCGGCCAGCGTCACGCGCTCGCCGTCCTGCACGTCCGGCATGTTCATGAGCTTGATCTCGGCGGGCTGGCCGTCCACGCGGAAGGCGATTACCTGCTTGGTGTGCACGTTGCCGCCGTTCTTGCCGATGTGGCCCGAGGTTTCGGAGGAGTGGCGAATGCCGCTGACGGTGCCGGAGAGGGTGGTGAGGGACATGGTCGCGTGCCGTGTGATGGAACTGGGCGCGACGATAGGCAGCCGGGCGCGGCGCGGCACCTCCCAAATGGGGGCCGCGTGTCCAGGGCCGCTCTCAGCGCGGCCCGATTGGGCGCGGCAGATCGCGGCGGATGCGCTCGATCAGCGCCGACTGGCGGTGCGTGCCCGTCTTGCCGAACACCGCCTTGAGCCGCGTGCGCGCCGTGCCGTAGGTGATGCCCAGGGCCTCGGCCGCCTCGCGCAGGCTCAGGCCCTCGCACAGCGCGTGGGCCAGGCGCGCCTCGGCTGGCGTCAGGTGGTACAGGCCGCGCAATGCCTCGGCGGGCGGTCCCACGTGCAGGGCACCGGCGGGGCCCAGCGACACCAGCACGCAGCGCCGCGCGCTGTGCCAGGACGACACGGGCAGCGTCCAGCCCGAGGCCCGCAGCGCCAGCGGCAGGTGGCTGGCTCCGCGAGCCAGGGTGAGCGTGTCGGGCACCGAGGCCGCGTGCAGCGCGTCCGCCGCGTGCGCCGTCAACCAGGCGGTGAAGCGCGCGCGCAGCGCGGGCTGGGTGGGCTCCACCACGCCCTGGCGCACTTGCAGGCCGTCGCGGCGCGCCAGCCAGTCCAGCGCGGCTTGGTTGCCGTGCAGCAGCCGGCCTTGGTCGTCCAGCAGCAGCAGGGCGTCGGTCAGGCCGTCGAGCATGGCGGCCAGGCCTTCGCGGCTGGTGCGCAGCGTGTCCAGGTGCTGGCGTACCCGCAGCGCACGCACGAAGTGCACGCTGAGTTGCTCGAACAAGCGCACCTCGCCCGCGTTGAAGCGCGGCAGGTCGGGCGCGCGCAGCAGCGTGACGTTGGCGATCGCGCGGCGGTCGCTGGTGAGCGTGTTGCCGATGCTGTAGTGAAAGCCCTGCGGCACCATCCACTCGTGGTAATAGCTGGAGCGGTAGAGCACGCCGCGCTGGCGGGTGAAGGCGTCGAGGCGCTCGTTGGTCCGTACCAGGCCCTGGCGGTGCAGCGCGGCCGAGTGCACGTTCCAGGGGTTGTCGGGCGCGAAGTAGAAGCGGTTGAACTGGCCCAGCCAGTAGGGCGACACGCCAGCCAGGTGTGCCTCGCCCACCTCGCGCGTGGCGAAGTCGAGCACGTAGAAGGTTTCGGCCTCGGTGCGGAAGGCGGTCTTGAGCTGGCCCAGCACCGACGGCCAGTGCGCGGCGTCCAGCGCGGCGTCGTAGATGGACTCGGTGAGGGCGTCGGTGGCGGGCGCGGTCATTTGCGTTCGCTTGTAGCACCAGCAGCCTGAGGGTTCAAGATGTCGGCGCAACGACATTTGCCCGCCGGCCCATCGGGTAAGCCCCGCTGGTCACGCGTGGGTGCTGCTGCCTACGATGCCCGCATGAGCCTCTACAACCAGCACCTGGACCGCAACCCCGCCAACTTCGCGGCCCTCTCGCCCCTGAGCTTCGTCGAGCGCACGGCCGAGGTGTTCGGCGACATGCCCGCCGTCATCCACGGCGCGCGGCGCCACACCTGGGCGCAGGTGCGCGAGCGCTCCGCCCGGCTGGCCGCCGCGCTGCGCGCCCTGGGCATCGGCCCGGGCGACACGGTGAGCACCCTGCTGCCCAACACGCCCGAGATGGTGGAGGCCCACTACGCCATCCCCGCGCTGGGCGCCGTCATCAACACGCTCAACACCCGCCTGGACGCGCCCCTGCTGGCCTGGCAGATGAACCACTGCGAGGCCAAGGTGCTGATCACCGACCGCGAGTTCGCGCCCGTGGTGGCCAAGGCGCTGGCGGCCCTGTCCGGGCTTGGGCGCGAGATCGTGGTCATCGACGTCTGCGACAGCGAGTACACCGGCCCGGGCGAGCGCCTGGGCGCGCGCGAGTACGAGGCCCTCATCGCTGCGCACGAACCCCTGCCGCGCCTGGACGGCCCCGCCGACGAGTGGGACGCCATCGCCGTGAGCTACACCAGCGGCACCACGGGCGACCCCAAGGGCGTGGTCACGCACCACCGGGGCGCCTACCTCAACGCCGTGAGCAACGTCGTCACCTGGACCATGCCGCAGTTTCCGCGCTACCTGTGGACGCTGCCCATGTTCCATTGCAACGGCTGGTGCTTCCCCTGGACGGTGGCGCTGCAGGCCGGCGTGCACGTGTGCCTGCGCCGCGTGGAGCCGGCCGCCATCCTGGCCGCCATGCGCGAGCACGGCGTGGACCACTACTGCGCCGCGCCCATCGTGCACAACGGCATTCTCTCCGCCGTGGCGGCCGACCCGTCGCTCAAGGACGGCATCGGCGCCGTGCGCGGCATGGTGGCGGGCGCCGCGCCGCCGGCGTCGATGATCGAAGGCATGGCGCGCCTGGGTTTCCAGATCACGCACGTCTACGGCCTCACCGAGGTCTACGGCCCCGCGTCCGTGGCCGTGGCGCGGCCCGCGTGGGCCACGGCCGAACTCGGCGAGCAGGTGCGCCTGAACGGCCGCCAGGGTGTGCGCTACCCGCTGCAGGAAGGCATGACCGTGATGGACCCCGAGACCATGACCGAGGTGCCCGCCGACGGCCAGACCATGGGCGAGATCATGTTCCGCGGCAACATCGTGATGAAGGGCTACCTGAAGAACCCCGCGTCCACCGCCAAGGCCTTCGACGGCGGCTGGTTCCACACCGGCGACCTGGCCGTGCTGGAGCCCGACCGCTACGTCAAGATCAAGGACCGCAGCAAGGACATCATCATCAGCGGCGGCGAGAACATCAGCTCCATCGAGGTGGAGGACGCGCTGTACCGCCACCCCGCCGTGATGGCCTGCGCCGTGGTGGCCAAGCCCGACCCGAAGTGGGGGGAATCGCCCCTGGCCTTCGTGGAACTGCGCCCCGGCGCGCAGACTACCGAGGCCGAACTCATCGCCCACTGCCGCAGCCTGCTGGCTGGCTACAAGGTGCCCAAGGCCGTGCGCTTCGAGGCCATCCCCAAGACCAGCACCGGCAAGATCCAGAAGTTCGAGCTGCGCGAGCGCGCCAGGAGCGCCAGCGCCATCGAATGACACAACGAGCGAGACAGACCCGATGAACGACCGACTCGATCCCTCCGTCACCAGCGAGCCCTTGCGCTACGAGCGCGATGCGCGCGGCGTGGTCACGGTCACGCTCAACCGCCCGCAGGCCTTCAACGCGCTGAGCGAAAGCATGCTGGCCGCCCTGCAGGCCGCCGTGGACCGCGTGGCCGCCGACGAGGGCGCGCGCGTGGTGGTCATTGCCGCAGAGGGCAAGGCCTTCTGCGCCGGGCACGACCTGAAGGAAATGCGCGCCGAGCCCTCGCTCGACTACTACCAGCGCCTGTTCGCGCAGTGCGGGCGCTTCATGATGAGCGTGCAGCAACTGGGCGTGCCCGTCATCGCGCAGGTGCAGGGCATTGCCACGGCGGCCGGCTGCCAACTGGTGGCCATGTGCGACCTGGCCGTGGCCGTGCGCGAGGCGCGCTTCGCCGTCAGCGGCATCAACGTCGGCCTGTTCTGCAGCACGCCCAGCGTGGCGCTCAGCCGCAACCTGGGCCGCAAGGCCGCGTTCGAAATGCTCGTCACCGGCGACTTCATCAGCGCCGACGAAGCCAAGGCCAAGGGCCTCATCAACCGCGTGGTGGACGCGGGCGATTTGCAGGCCGAGGTGGGCAAGCTCGTCGACAGCATCCTCGCCAAGCCGCGCGTGGCCATCGCCGCCGGCAAGGGCCTGTTCTACCGGCAACTGGAAACCGGCATCGGCGCGGCTTACGACGACGCGGCCCGCACCATGGCCTGCAACATGATGGACCCGAGCGCGCTGGAAGGCGTGCAGGCCTTCATCGACAAGCGCAAGCCCAACTGGTGAGCGGCCGCATGAAAGCCGCCTTCTACGAGGCCGTGGGCCCGGCCGATCAGGTCCTGCGTGTCGAAGACATCCCGCCACCCCAAGCCGCCCCTGGCGAGGTGCGCGTGCGCGTGGCCTGGTCCGGCGTGAACCCCTCCGACGTCAAAAGCCGCGCCGGCCTGCGCAGCAAGACCCCGGCCTTCCCGCGCGTGATCCCGCACAGCGACGGCAGCGGCGTCATCGACGCGGTGGGCGAGGGCGTGGACCCGTCACGAGTGGGCGAACGCGTGTGGCTGTGGAACGCCGCCTGGGGCCGCGCGCACGGCACCGCTTGCGAATGGCTGTGCCTGCCGCAACAGCAGGCCGTGCGCCTGCCCGACGGCACCAGCGGCGAGGCCGGTGCCTGCCTGGGCATCCCCGCGCTCACGGCCCTGCATGCGGTGCTGATGGACGGCGGCGTGGCCGGCAAGACCGTGCTGGTGGCCGGCGGCGCGGGCGCCGTGGGCCACTACGCGGTGCAGATGGCCAGCCAACTCGGCGCGGCACGTGTCATCAGCACCGTCAGCTCCGATCAGAAAGCCCGCATCGCCCGCGAGGCCGGCGCCGACGCGGTGCTGAACTACAAGACCGAGCCCCTGGCCGAGCGGGTGGCCGAACTCACGCAAGGACAGGGCGTGGACCGCATCATCGAACTCGACCTGGCCGCCAACGCCGAGGCCGACATCGCGATGCTCAAACCCGGTGGCGAGGTGGTGGTGTATGGCAGCGGCGCGTCGCCCATGGCCTTGCCGTTTTTCCCGCTGATCGTGAAGAACGTGCAGCTCAAGTTCTTCATGGTCTACCACCTCAGCCCGGCCGACCGTGCGCGCGCCGTGGCCACGCTCACGCGCCTGCTGGAACGCGGCGCGCTGCAACACCTCATCGCCGAGCGCCTGCCGCTGGAGCGCGTCGCCGACGCGCACCAGCTCGTGGAGAGCGGGCGCGCCATCGGCAACGTGGTCCTGCGCGTCGGTGCCGACGCCTGATTCGCTTCAAGAACATGCAAGACGACATCCCCACCCTGCGGCGCATCCTCAAGGACTGCCGCACCATCGCCGTGGTCGGCCTCTCGGCCGAATGGCACCGGCCCAGCTACTTCGCGGCCAAGTACATGCAAGACCACGGCTACCGCATCGTCCCCGTGAACCCCAAGTACCCCGAGATCCTCGGCCAGACCAGCTATCCGCGTCTCGAAGACATCCCGTTCCCCGTCGACATGGTGGACGTGTTCCGCAAGGAACAGGACATCCCGCCCATCGCCAAGAGCGCCGTCGCCATCGGCGCCAAATGCCTGTGGCAACAGCTTGGCCTGAAAAGCGAAGAAGCCGACCGCATCGCCACCGACGCCGGCCTCGACAGCGTGTGGGACCGCTGCGTGAAGATTGAACACGCGCGCCTGTTCGGCGGCCTCAACTGGGCCGGCGTCAACACCAAAGTCATCTCAGCAAAGAGGCCCGTCTGACATGGCCGACCGCCAATTCCACCCCGAAACCCTGGCCATCCATGCGGGCCAGATCCCCGACAGCAGCACCGGCTCGCGCGCGCTGCCCATCTACCAGACCACCAGCTTCGTCTTCGACAGCGCCGACCACGCCGCCAGCCTGTTCAACCTGCAGACCTTCGGCAACGTCTACTCCCGCCTCAGCAACCCCACCGTGTGCGCCCTGGAAGAGCGCGTGGCCGCCCTGGAGAACGCCCGCGCCGCCGTGGCCTGCGCCAGCGGCATGGCCGCCGAAACACTGGCCCTGACCACCTTGCTGCAAAGCGGCGACCACGTCGTCGCCGCCGGCGCGCTGTATGGCGGCAGCGTCACCATGCTCGCCGTCAACCTGCGCAAGTTCGGTATCGAGACCACCTTTGTGGACGCCACGAACCCCGAGGCCTTTGCCGCCGCCATGCGCCCCAACACCCGCGCGGTCTACGCCGAGACCTTGGGCAACCCCAGCATGGTGGTGCTGGACATAGCGGCCGTGGCCGACGTGGCCCACGCCCACGGCGTGCCCCTCATCGTCGACAACACCGTGCCCAGCCCCTTCCTCTGCAACCCCGTGGCCCTGGGCGCGGACATCGTCATCCACAGCGCGACCAAGTACCTGGCGGGCCACGGCACCACCCTGGGCGGCGTGGTGGTGGAGGGCGGCCAATTCCCCTGGGACAACGGCAAATTCCCCGGCATGACCGAGCCATCGCCCGGCTACCACGGCGTGAAGTTCTACGAGACCTTTGGCAACTTCGGCTTCAGCATGCGCTGCCGCATGGAAGGCCTGCGCGTCTACGGCGCCTCACTCGCGCCCACCAGCGCCTGGCAGATATTGCAGGGCGTCGAAAGCCTGCCCCTGCGCATGGAACGCCACTGCAGCAACGCGCTGGCGCTGGCGAAGTTCCTGAAAGACGACCCACGCGTGAGCTGGGTGAACTACCCGGGGCTGGAAGACCACCCGCAACACGCGCTGATGAAGCGGCAGATGCGCGGGGCATCGGGCCTGCTGGCGTTTGGGGTGAAGGGCGGCATGGAGGCCGGCGTGCGCTTCATTGAAAGCGCGCAGTTCATGAGCCACCTGGTGAACATCGGTGACACGCGGACGCTGATCTCGCACCCGGCGAGCACGACGCATCGGCAACTGGATGAGGCTCAGCAACGGGCGGCGGGGGTGCTGCCGGACATGGTGCGCATATCCGTGGGGCTGGAGCACATTGAGGACATCTTGTGGGATGTGGAGCAGGCGCTGGGGAGGGCCGCAAGTTGAGGGCGGCAACCATGGAGCACGCCACCGCCGAAGCCGCGCGCCTGCTTTGGACCGCGCGCCAGCAAGGCGCCGTCATCGACGCGCTGCCGGAACCGCTGCGCCCGCACACCGAAGCGCAAGGACACGCCATCCAGGCCGCACTGCCCGCCGTGGCGCAAGACGCCGTCGTGGGGTGGAAGATCGCTGCCACCAGTACCGCCGGGCAAGCGCACATCCAGGTGGACGGCCCGCTGGCCGGCCGCATCCTCGGCGGCTTTGTCTTCCCCATGGGCAGCACACTCTCGTTGCAGGGAAACCGCATGCGCGTGGTCGAGCCAGAGTTCGCGTTCCGCATGGGCGCTGACCTGCCGCCGCGTGAGACGCCCTACACCCAGCCCGAAGTGCTCGCCGCCGTCGCCACCCTGCACCCGGCCTTTGAACTGCCCGATTCGCGCTACGCCGATTTCACCCGCGCCGGCAAGGCGCACCTGATCGCCGACGACGCCTGCGCTGGCCGCTTCCTCTTCGGCCTTGCCGCGCCGGACACGTGGCGCAGCATGGACCTCGCCGCCCACGTGGTGCACGCCACCGTGACCGGTGCCGACGGCCGCCCACGCTACACGCGCGACGGCGAAGGCAGGGCATTGCTGGGCGACCCTCGCATTGCGCTCACTTGGCTGGCCACCACGCTGTCGGTTTTGGGCATCGGCCTGAAGGCCGGCGACTGGGCATCGTGCGGAACCTGCATGGTGCCGTTACAGATTCTGGAGATGGATGTGGTTGTGGCGGAGTACGGGGTTTTGGGAAAGATCGAGGTCGGTGTGGTGGCGTGATCCGGGGGCGGACGGAAGTGTTCGATTGACGCTCGGTGAGAGGCGGCTCAAGACTGAACTCGGTCGATCGACCTGCGCATGTCGACTGACCGCTGTTGCCAATAGAAGTCGTAGCCCAAACCGCCAACGTGCCCCGTCCTTCTGACTTGACGTTCGAAGGACCGCCCAAGTAACCCAAGTTCGACGGGTCTCGCTTGGATCAACACTGAGCCTATGGGTGGTGGCGCTGCGCCGTGCTGGTTTGCGCCGCCGCCCAGAAGCCTTCGGCGGCGTCTCCCGCCCGCGATCGATGGCGATAGAGTCGAATGTCCAAATCGACTTGCCATTCAGCGGAAGCCGCGACGACGAGCCGCCCGCGTTCAAGATCATCGCCGACCAGCAGCTTGGGCAACCAGGCCAGGCCACGCCCGTCAAGGGCCACGGTTCGCAGTACGGAAGCCAGGTGTGCCGTGAGGACGTACTGGTGATGAAGGCGCTCGATCGCGGGTCCCTTGAGCGATCTCAGAATGCGCCCCAGGCCCGACTCCTGGCTGTAGCCCAGGAGGTGAACGATCGCACCCGTCGTTCCTCCCTCCAGCCTGTGCAAGGGAAGCCCGTCGTCGTCAGGAGCCGATACCGGGACGAGTTGATCGCTTCCAACCACGAGGCTTGGATAGCTGGCGTCATCCAGCCCGCTGCGCACGCTAGTATGAGCATGCGCCAGCATGAAATGCACCTCGCTCTGAGCGAGCAAGCCTTCGCACTTTTGCTGCACGTCTGACACCAGCTGAATCGGGCCCATGGAGGCTCGCGTCTCTAGCGCCCGCAGCCACGGTGGGAGGAAGGTAAAGGACAACGCGTGCGTGGCTGCGAATCGCAGCGTGGTGGAACTGGCCTCGGCTACCGCGCGCGCCTCCCCGGGCATGGCCGCCACCCGCACCTGCAGCTCCTGCGCTACCACGCGGAACCACTCGCCCACCTCGGTCACGCGTGCCGGCTGTGAGCGGCGGTCAAACAGCTCCGCGCCAAGCCATTCTTCCAGCGCCCGAATGCGCCGGCTGAACGCCGGCTGGGTCATGTGTCGTTCGTCTGCAGCCCGCGAGAAATTTCCCGTCGCGGCCAGCGCATTGAAGTCGTCGATCCAGGACAGGTTCATCGTCATGGCAGTGCTTTCAAAGCATCAAAGTCAAGAAAAGCGGCATTGGTCAAACGCCGCCGCCACACCGATCATCGGCCGCTTTACAGCAGGAAGCCCTCCATGAAGATCGTCGACATCCGAGAAAAAACCCTTCCCATCAGCTCGCCGATCCGCAATGCGTATATCGACTTTAGCAAGATGACACTAAGCCTCGTCGCCGTCATCACCGACGTGATCCGCGACGGCAGGCCAGTTGTGGGCTACGGCTTCAATTCCAACGGTCGCTACGGCCAGGGCACGCTGATGCGCGAGCGCTTCGTCCCGCGCCTGCTGGAAGTCGCTCCCGAATCGCTGCAGGACGACAGCGGACGCAACCTCGACCCGCACAAGATCTGGAACACCATGTTCAAGAACGAGAAGCCGGGTGGGCACGGCGAACGCTCGGTCGCCATCGGCACCATCGACATGGCGGTCTGGGACGCGGTGGCCAAGATCGAGGGAAAGCCATTGTTTCAGTTGCTCGCCGACCGGTATGGCAACGGCCAGGCCAATCCGAAGATTTTTGTCTACGCCGCTGGTGGCTACTACTACCCGGGCCAGGATCACAAGAAGCTGCAGGACGAGATGCGCAGCTACATCGACCGCGGTTACACCGTGGTGAAGAAGAAGATCGGCGGTGCCTCGCTTGACGAGGACCTGCGGCGCATCGACTCCATCATGGAGGTCCTGCAGGACGGCCAGAGGCTCTGCGTAGACGCCAACGGACGCTTCGATCTCGAGACCGCCATTGCCTATGCCAAGGCGCTTTCGCAGTACGACCTGTTCTGGTACGAAGAGCCCGGTGACCCGCTGGACTTCGAACTGCAGGCGGCGCTGCGCGCCTTCTACAAGAACCCCATGGCCACAGGCGAGGACCTGTTCTCCATGCAGGACGCGCGCAACCTCATCCGCTACGGCGGCATGCGCCCCGACCGCGACTGGCTGCAGTTCGACTGCGCACTCAGCTACGGTCTTGTGGAGTACCTGCGCACGCTGGACATGCTCAAGGAACACGGCTGGTCTGCGAGCCGCTGCATCCCGCACGGCGGCCACCAGATGTCGCTCAACATCGCCGCCGGCCTGGGCCTGGGCGGCAACGAGTCCTACCCCGACCTGTTCCAGCCCTTCGGCGGTTTCCCCGACAGCGTGAAAGTGGAGAACGGCCACGTCACGCTGCCGGAACTTCCTGGCATCGGTTTCGAGGGCAAGGCCGACCTTATCAAGGTGATGCGTGAGCTCTCGGCGTGAGCACCTGGATACGCGCGGAGAGCCCGCACGGGCGGCAACACGGTAGTCGTTGGCTACCGCGACGCGTGACGCAGCGCGACCCGCGACGCGTCACTGATTCACTGCAAAGGAGACGAACATGAAGATGGTTCTCAAATCGCTGATGGTCGCCGTGCTGGTGACCACTGGCTCTGCCGCGCTCGCGGACTACCCCACCAAGCCGGTCACCCTCGTGGTGCCGTTCGCGGCAGGTGGCCCGAGCGACAAGATTGCGCGGGATCTCGCCGAGGCGCTGCGTGGCCCGATGGGCGTGGCCGTGGTGGTGGAGAACGCGGGTGGCGCGGGCGGCACCATCGGCTCGGCCAAGGTGGCGCGTGCCGCGCCCGACGGCTACACGCTGCTGGTGCACCACATCGGCATGGCGACCGCGCCCTCGCTCTACCGAAAGCTCAGCTACAAAGTACCCGATGATTTCGAGATGCTGGGCCTGATCAACGAGGCCCCCTCGGTGGTGATTGGAAAGTCCAGCCTGGCACCCAACAGCTTTGCCGAGCTGCGCGCCTGGCTCAAGGACAACGGTAGCAAAGTGAACTTGGCGCACGCGGGCCTGGGCTCGGCCTCGCACTTGTGCGGACTCATGCTGCAGAGCGCGCTCAACCTGAAACTGACCGCCATCGCCTACAAGGGCACGGGCCCAGCCATGACCGACCTCATGGGCGGCAACGTGGACCTGATGTGCGAGCAGGCCACCAACGCCGTGCCCCAGGTCGAAGGCAAACGCGTGAAGGTCTATGGCGTGACCAGCGCGCAGCGCCTCGCTATCCCCGCGCTGAAGGACACGCCCACGCTCGACGAGTCAGGTCTCAAGGGCTTTGACGTGCAGGTCTGGCACGGCGTGTACGCCCCCAAGGGAACGCCGCCCGCAGTGCTCACCAAGCTCAACACCGCACTGCGCTCGGCGCTCAAGGATCCACAACTCATCCTGCGCCAAGAGGCTCTAGGCCTCACGCTCGTCAGCGATGACCGCCTTTCGCCAGGAGGACATCGCAAATTCGTCGAGCAGGAGAAGGTTCGCTGGGCCAAGGTGATTTCGGAGGCCGGCGAGTACGCTGACTAACGCGGGGCTGCGTGCCAACGGCCCACCCAGGACGTAGTCTGGGTGGTTTCTGCAAGCCCGGCGTCTCTGACGCCGGGCTTGCTCCTTTTCAACACGTTTAATCGATGTCCAACACCTCGAAGACAAGCCTGAGGCAGGCCGCGCTGCAGTACCACGAGCAGCCCCTG
>JABAOF010001574.1_pt2 | contig 139623 bp, 127 predicted proteins | sample 7062171 | NCBI WGS metagenome assembly JABAOF01 (sample SAMN14538628, study PRJNA623070) | marine sediment metagenome | biome: marine biome [ENVO:00000428]; feature: marine pelagic biome [ENVO:01000023]; material: deep marine sediment [ENVO:00002113] | place: India: Gulf of Khambhat ... | reverse complement strand
GGAAGCTTTTCTCGATCATCATTTAGTGGAAACTGATGATCCATTTTTACTATTGGGAATGGATGATGCTGTAAAAAGAGTCCTTGCAGCAGCTGAATCCGGGGAAAGTGTTGTTGTTTATGGTGATTATGACGCAGACGGTATAACTGGCACCGTCCTACTTCTCGAAATCCTTGAATCAATCGGTATAAATGCATCGCATTACATCCCAGATCGATTCAGTGAAGGGTATGGGCTTCATCATCAATCAATAACGCGTTTGCGAGAAAAAGGCGCAGATCTCATTATCACCGTGGATTGCGGTATCCGGTCTGTCTATGAGGTCGAGCGAGCGAAAGAATCGGGCTTGGATATCATCATCACAGACCATCACCGACCGGGTGAAGATCTACCTCTCGCAGCTGCGGTGATTAATCCTAAACAAATTAATGAGACTTATCCATTTCAATCATTTGCTGGTGTAGGCTTGGCTTATAAGTTGGGACAAGCGTTAATGTTGACTAAAAATCAGGATATTCCGGATGGGTGGCTTGAGCTGGTGGCTATCGGAACAGTCTCTGATTTAGCACCATTATTAGATGAGAATAGATACCTTGTTGCTAAAGGCATAGAACAATTAAACCGAACAAGCCGTCCTGGATTGATCGCATTAATGGACATTGCCGGAATTGAGAAGGGCAGGGTAAGCGCGAACAGTATTGGCTTTGGCATAGGACCAAGAATCAATGCTGCTGGCCGAATCGATAGTGCAGATACTGCAGTTGAATTGCTAAGGACAACTCAGATGCCGAGGGCCTATGAGTTAGCGAAAGAGCTAGACAGCCTCAATAGGAGACGCCAGAAACTTACGGCAGATACGGTGGATGAGGTAAGAATGATTATTTCGGGAAGGGATGGCGACGATGTCTTATTTGCGGCAAAGAAAGGATTTCATGAGGGTATCGTTGGATTAGCTGCTTCACGTATTGCTGATGAGTATTACAGACCAGTAATTGTCGCTACAATGAAGGATGATTTTACTCGGGGTTCAGCGAGGAGTATTCCAGGTTTCCACATCACTGAAGCCTTAGATGAGTGCAGTGAGCTTCTGGTTCAATATGGAGGCCACTCATCTGCAGCTGGGTTTACTGTTGCAACTCCGGATGTACATAAACTACAGAACAAGCTTAATGAACTTGCGGGCCAGCATCTGAGTGAAAGCGATAGAATTCCAAAGATCGAAATAGATGTTGAAGTTGAACTTGGGAACCTTGATTGGGAACTATTAAACTTCATAGAGCGCTTGGAACCATGCGGGATGGGGAATCCATCTCCCTTATTTGGATCAAGACAACTGATCGTGACATCATATCGCGCTGTTGGTAAGGACTTACAACATCTCAAACTAACACTTCGACAGGGAGATCATTTCTTCGACGCAATAGCGTTCAGGCAAGGACCATTGGTTGACAAAATGCCAACGCTTATAGACGCAGCATTCAATTTTGAACGAAACATCTACATGGGATATGAAAGCCTGCAACTCAATGTGCAGGAAATTCGTGCGAATGATCAATGAAGAACGAATGAAGTGGGCTTAATCGACAAATCGATATTTTAGAAGTGTCCAGACAGCCTCAAAGGCATCTTTGAGGCCAATCTTTTTTCCTTCAGAGTATTCTCTTGGATTGAACGTAATAGGAACTTCGTAAATTCGCACAGCCCTCTTAAGCAATTTAGCGGTTATCTCAGGCTCGAAATTAAAACGTCTTGAATGGATAGGGATATCCTGGATGATCTCGCGTCGAAAAAGCTTATAACCAGTTTCCATGTCTGAAAGGATGCTGTTATAGAGAATGTTGGTCATGAAGGTGAGAAGTTTATTTGCTACCATATGCCAGAACATGGCAGTGCGTCTCGGCGCTCCTAGAAAGCGTGAACCGTACACCACATCTGCGACATCTTCATTAATGGGCTTTAACAAGAGTGGATAATCACGGGGGTCATATTCGAGGTCAGCGTCTTGGATAATGAAGAGATCCATTGTAGCTGCCTGGATACCTGTGCGAACTGCTGCGCCTTTTCCGATATTTTTTTCGTGGAGGATCACGCGAACCTGAGGATATTTCTCAGAGATCTGGTCATATCGCTCACGAGTTCCATCTGTTGAACCGTCATCGACAATTACAATTTCATCTGCAAGGTTAACATCATCAACCCTGCGGATAATCTCGTCGATTGTATTCAATTCGTTGTACACTGGGATAATTACGCTTAGTGTCATGGATGGATTGTAATACCTTTGATCAATGGGAACAACCACCCATTTGCGACCCTTGCATACGATGTATATAATTCGGATACTTTGAAGGGGTTTTCGTAGCCATTTTATGGCCAAGGGAACCAGGTTATATACAGGAAGGCAATGATGTGGTGTAGTAATGAGAATTTGCATAGGGTATATGGAGGGGTATGATGTCACTTCCAAAGGCGGAGGTAAGAGCTTCGAAAGGGACGGATCCACTCCAAAGTAGAAGTGTGCGGTTTATTCCCAAACCGATAACAAGTATTGAAGATACAGGATTGTCCCAGCTTTGGCTCCAAGATTTGGCGTTGAAGATTCTATATTTTCGAGGATATGTGACAGGTTTTGGCATGGCCGAATCCATGGCGTTACCTTTCGCTGGGATTGTTGAACAAATCTTGGAGACTTTGAAACGTGAACAGTTCGTGGAAGTCAAGACGCAGGTTGGTTTTGGAGAAGGCTCGTTTCAGTACGCTATCACTGAAGCTGGAATTGCACGAGCTCGGGAAGCATTAGAACGCAGCCAGTATGCAGGGCCTGCTCCGGTTCCACTGTCATATTACAACGAAGCAATTCGACGACAAGCGCGAGGTCGTCCATCTGTTCATCCTCGGACAATGCGCCTCGCGTTGGCAGATCTCGTGCTATCTGATCAAACGTTCCATCGAATTGGACCTGCTGTGAATTCCGGAACTTCAATCTTTCTCTATGGACCTCCAGGAAATGGGAAAACTTCAATCGCAAGAGCGATAGGGAATATGACCCTACAGGAGGACACATTCATCCCATACTCAATTGATATTGATGGACAGGTAGTAAAACTATACGACTCTGTAAACCATGTCTTGGCTTCAGATGATGAAGTCACATCAGATGGCACTGGAACCTTAAGAGCAGGTGCGAAGCGTGATACGCGATGGGTGAAGATACGTAGACCCTTTGTAATCACAGGCGGTGAGTTGACTTTGGAGGGTCTTGACCTGGTATTTGACGACGTGAATAAATACTATGAGGCCCCATTCCAGGTGAAAGCAAATGGTGGTGTTTTATTAATCGACGACTTCGGGAGACAACAGGTCAGACCGCGTGACCTACTGAACAGGTGGATCGTTCCATTGGAAAACCGACTTGACTTTCTCACTCTTCATACCGGAAGAAAAGTGGAAGTACCCTTTGACGTGCTTGTCGTTTTCTCGACAAACCTGCCACCACGCGATCTGGTTGATGAGGCATTCTTAAGACGGCTTCGACATAAGATTCATATTGAAGATCCATCCTATGAGTCATACCGGCAAATATTCAAACGAGTAGCTGAAAGCAAGGGAGTCCGATATTCTGATAAGGGTCTAGCATACCTGCTACAGGAGTATTACATCAAGCGTAATAGAAAGCTCAGGGCATCTCACCCTCGTGAAATTAGCGATCAGATCCTGGATATTTCACGATACCTCAACGTCGAACCGGAGATGGATAAGGACCTCATCGATAGGGCTGCTCAAGCATACTTCGTCGAAATATAAAAATGTCTATTCGTACTGAATGGTACACAGACGCCCCGCTTGTGATTGCACACCGCGGGGCGTCTGCATATGCGCCTGAGAACACGATAGCATCATTCAAGGCGGCGATTGAGTTGAATGCTCAAGCTGTTGAAATGGATGTGATGCTTACAAAAGACAAACAGATTATCGTTCATCACGATCGCACTTTGGATCGCACAACGAATGGGGAGGGTCCAGTAAGTTCTTGGAATTTGAATGAAATAAAAAGACTTGATGCAGGGTCCCATTTTTCACAGGACTTCACATATGAGGTTGTTCCGACAGTAGAAGAAGTGTTGAGTGAGTTAGGAAATACAGTATTAATCAACATTGAATTGAAGAACAATATCATACCTGATGGAAAATTATCAAAAGACGTCATTGGATTGGTTAAGCAGTATCAGCTTGAACATCATGTATTGATTTCGTCATTTAATCCTTGGGATTTGTGGCAGTGTAGGGGGATCGATCCCGATTTACCTCTTGCGCTGCTCCTGCATCAAAACCAACCCAGATTATTCCGCAATCTATTCATAAGGATGACTGATCCAGATTTTTTACATCCGGAAGAATCCATCGTAAATAGCCAATTAATCGAAGAGTTCCATCGAAAAGGTATTCATGTGAACGCTTGGACCATAGACGATAAGGATAGGATGGAGCAATTGTTCATAATGGGTATAAACGGATTGATCACCAATGTTCCCGATATTGCTGTAGACGTACTCAGAGGGAATAACGAGTAGACCATGCGAAGCTGGGAATTAATTTGAGATAAATGATAGTCTCATCTCGAGTTAAAGCAAAAAAAGGAATAATAAACTATTATTTAGGTGTTCAAACGGATGGGGAACAACGTACCTCGCGACGAGATTAATTAGGAGACCATGTATAACATGGAGCTAGGTGATTACAAAGTTGGGGATATTATCTGTGCATGCATATCGCGACAGGTAGAAGATGGCGAAATTCTGGCACAGGGACTCGCAACGCCTCTCGTTACGGCTGGATATCTTCTAGCATGGCATACTCATGCGCCGAATACATATTTCGCATCTGCGATTGGACAGAGCCTTTGTCGAGATGGCGCACCACTTGGCCTTGAAACTGTAGAATCGTTATGGCTTGATAAAGCGATGATCCACATTGGATTTGTTCAAGTAGGTGCAGATCTACTTCCAAGGCACTCACCTAAGGAATTCTTCCGTCCTGGGCAGGTTGATCCATTTGGAAATTTCAACAACATCGCTATGGGCAAAGATATTCGGATCCCGAGGTTACGACTTCCTGGAAGTGGTGGAATTCCCGATGTAACGCCGCTATCGGATCACATTTACCTCTACGTACCAAGGCACTCTCGGGTGACATTTGTGCCGAAACTTGATATTCGATCTGGCCTTGGCCATCACACTGAACGGATACGAGGGAGCGGCGTCAAATATCTCGTTTCTGATTTAGGTCAGTTTGATTATGTAGATGGTCGTATGAGATTGACACATCTTCACCCAGGCGTAAAACTTGAACGGGTTCAGGAAAAGACGGGATTTGAGTTTGATATGTCACCTGACCTATCCGAAACTGAACCTCCTAGCGAAGAAGAAATCAGGCTTCTCAACGAGGTTATCGACCCATTAGGAATACGAAGATTGGAATTCCTTAGTGGACCTAAGCGGAGAAAAATGATCCATGGTATTTTAGAGTTGGAGCGTAAGTTGATGTGAGGTGAATAGACCAATTAAGTTGGTTATATGAGAGAAGAGGAAAACTTGTGAATTACTTACGCCGAGTACTGATCATAGGAATAATACTCGTTCTAATTGTTCAGTTTACTCCGACGAACCTTGTGCTGGCGGCACCAGCAAAAGATAACGCTGCTCAAATTCTCGAGCGGATGACACCAGAAGAACGAATAGGTCAATTATTCATTGTAACGTTTTCTGGTAGTACGCTTACTGGTGAGAGTGAGATACTATCCCTAATTACAAAACATCACATATCCGGTGTTGTCTTGCGTGCGGACATGGATAACTTTGTTGATGAACCTCAGACACTTACGGCCGCGTATTCTCTCATTGCGGAATTACAAATGGCGGAATACGAATCATCACTACAAGAGACATTGGAGGAGCCAGGTTCTGCGGGGTTAGACCAACCCCAGTATGTGCCACTTCTTATCGCTATTCAACAGGAGGGTGATGGCGCACCAAATTCTGAAATCCTATCGGGCCTGACGCCTATACCATCACAAATGGCGATTGGTGCAACCTGGCAACCCGATCTCTCACGCAGCGTAGGAGAAGTGCTCGGCGAGGAACTTCAAGCCATTGGAGTGAATATGCTGCTTGGTCCCTCATTGGATGTCCTCGAAGATCCAAGAGTGATTGGACCAGGGGATTTGGGAACTAGAAGTTTTGGTGGAGATCCATATTGGGTTGGTCAGATGGGCATGGCTTACATTGAGGGAATTCATCAAGGTTCAGAGGGTAAAGTTGGCGTAATTGCAAAACATTTCCCTGGGATGGGCGGGGGCGATCGACCTCCTGAGGAAGAGATCGCCACTGTAAGAAAATCTTTAAGCGAGTTAGAACAAATCGATTTAGTTCCTTTTTTCAACGTTGCTTCTGAAGCGCCTGGAATCGAGCTGAAAATTGCAGATGGTTTTCTGAGTTCAAATGTAAGGTATCAGGGGTTCCAGGGAAACATACGTGCTACAACGAGACCTGTAAGCTTGGATAGAGAAGCCTTAAACGCTCTATTAGCTCTTGAAGGGTTGAACACATGGAGGGAAGGTGGGGGCATCACAATGAGTGACGCCCTCGGGTCACGGGCAATTCGGCGCTTTGTTGAATCACTGGGCGAACCATTTAAGGGACATTTGATTGCAAGAGATGCATTCTTGGCTGGGAACGACTTATTGTACCTCCACAACATTCAATCTGAAGGTGATCCAGATGAAGCGACGACCGTACGCACAACACTGTCATTCTTCGCTCAGAAGTATCGAGAAGATCCAGTTTTTGCTCAGAGAGTTGATGAAGCCGTGCTGAGAATCCTACAATTCAAGGACCGGCTGTATGTTGGTCAATTTGATGTAGAGAGTGTCATTCCTGCGGAGGTTCTATTAGGTTCAGTTGGAACAGCGGAAGATGTAACTGTTGAGGTTGCAAGGAATGCGGCAACTTTAATTAGTCCTTCACAGGTTGAGAGTGAGGGGATTATCGCACGACCACCGAACACGGATGATCTACTCATCATCTTCTCGGATTCACGTATAACGAGACAATGTTCAACTTGCACCATGCAGATGGATATACCCATAAATGCTTTAAAGGAAGCCATTCTTCGCCTATATGGACCCTTTGCCGCGGGTCAAATTGCGGGATGGAACATGCGATCATACTCAATGGCCGACCTTGCGAATTACCTGGGAAAGGAATCTGAAGGGATATTAGAAGTACCACTTGCATCACCAGAGGAGGTGGAAGAACGCCTCCACTCAGCCAATTGGTTAGTGTTTGCTATCCAGAGGAGTTCTGAAGAAGAATACGGGTCAAATGCACTCAAGCTTCTCATGGATAAACGACCGGATTTGTTCAATGAGAAGAGAACAGTAGTTTTCGCACATGATGTGCCTTACGACTTAGATGCTACTGAGATAAGTGGAATTGATGCGTATTACGCGCTATATGCTAAATCCTCACCATTTATTGATTCTGCGGCACGATTATTATTCTTAGAGGATATTGCTAAGGGGAGTCCCCCGGTAAGTGTACCTGGGATTGGATACGACTTGATCTCAGCAACGTCGCCAGATCCTAATCAAATTATTCCAATCACGCTTGTAAATGAAAACGGTCCTGAAGAGGGCGAGGGTGAGATCATTTATGATGTCGGTGATGTTGTGACCATTTTGACAGGCATGATTATGGATGCAAATGGAAACGCGATCCCGGATAATACTCCGGTTGAATTCATCTTGAGTTATCAGGGCGAGAACATCCCATCACTGGAGTTATCAACAACGACACGTGATGGTGTTGCGAGTGTGATGACGGCGCTTGATCGTCCTGGTGTCATTGAAGTTAGGGTTGAAAGCCCTCCTGCAAGGCAATCAGAGATTGTCCAATTAAGCGTTCAGGGAGAAGCCTTAGAGGTGAGTACGCCCGGAGGAACATCAGAGTCTCCTACTGAATCAGTCGAAGCTACTGAAACAAGCGAACCATCTCAAGTACCGAGTCAAGCTGCTGAAACACAACCACCTGACGGAAGTTCAACGACATCTACTGTGGAGGTTGAGGACTTCTTAGTGGGGATTATCGGGATTGGAATTATCGCAACTATCGCATTTGCAGTGGCAAATGGGCGATCAGGTGATCGGAATATCCAACTACGTATCGCACTTCTCGCGGTGATTGGCGGTTTGATTGGCTATAACTACCTGGCATTGGGATTTCCAGGGAGTGCGGATGCGATGGAGAGCCTGGGATTGGTTGCAGGTTTAATTTTCACTATCATTGGTGGTGGCATCGCGATGGTTGTTGGGATTGCGTGGCTTACTCAGAGAGGACAACGAGCGTAGTTAGATAAGCGAAGCGACAAGTGCAACAAGGAGTAGAACAGCCGCAATTCCTACCAAGACTCGGTGGATTTGAAAAGCAAAGAAGGGTCTTCGTGAACGTTTCGTGATGGGACGAGTTCGTGTGGGAATTGGTGAAGAGCCGAATAATGCCAGCTGGAACTCCTCGATGTCTTGCGGACGTTCGTTGGGATGAAGCGCCATTGCCCACATAATTGCATCTTCGACATGGGGTTCGATATCGGGGTTAAACTCTCTCAACGGACGCAGACCTTCGGGCCGGAGAAATCGTTGTTTAGCTTCCATTGGAGGCTGGTTTGTAAGGAGATGGTATAGAGTAGCACCCAACGCGTATATATCACTTCGCGGATCTGTGTGACCTTGGTCACCGCCGTATTGCTCGAGAGGTGTATATAACGCAGTTCCACGTCCTTGTATGACCGTTATCGTCATCTCGTCAGGTATCATTTGTTTAACAAGGCCGAAATCGACAAGTTTAACTAGATCCGAGGGAGTAAGTTTGAGGTTACTTGGCTTGATATCTCGATGTATCACTGGTGGATCTTGGCTGTGAAGATAGGAGAGAGCATCTGCAATCTGTGAAGCCCATTGGAGGACATCATCTTGGTTTAGGTGCTGACCCTCCCGTCGAGCGTTATCCATCAGTGTCTTCAAGTCGTCGCCTGGAACATAATCCATGACGAGGTAATCGACTTCTGAGAGTGTGAAATAGTCTGATACTTTAGGAAGGTTAGGATGATCCAAGCGTGCGAGCATCGAAGCTTCACGGTAAAACTGTTCACTTGCTTGTGAACGCAGAGAATCAGGCAAATTTGGATCGTGCAAGACCTGTTTAATTGCACAATAGCGGCCGTGGAGCCGATTATCGTCAGCAAGGAAAATTGCACCCATGCCGCCTCGGCCGATGATTTCGCGAATAATATACCGGTCGCGAAGGACCTGACCTGGTTCGATATAGTTACTCAAGGAAGGGCCTCGCAGTTGTATTGATGAGGAATACAAACTCGACGGAGTCGCTCTCGGCGTAGTGAATGAAAAGTAGAGCAACGAACATCGGATGAATTATACTCCTGAAAAGGAGAGGGGGATATGGGGTATATGGAGGTGTGAGGATGAATGAGCGCGCTGACGATGTCCCGGTCCTCATCGCGCAAACAGGAAAACTTATGGGGAATCGGTGGCCTTTAGACAAAGATGAGATCATTATCGGCAGGAGCCCCGAATGCGATTTTGTCATACCGGATAGACAGGTATCTCGTGAGCATGCGAGGCTTAGAAAGACTCCGGATGGTTATATCTTTGAAGATCTTGGTAGTAAAAATGGATCCTATCTGAACGGTGCATCTGTTCAAGTTCCAATTCTGCTTCAAGATGGGGACATCATACAGATTGCCCTTGCGATGAAGTTAATGTTTATTGGAACTGAAGCTACTATTCCTCTTTCGATGGCGGATGCTGCGCAAATGGGTTTAGGACGCCTGCGGATGGACAGTCAAGCGCATCGTGTGTGGGTGGGGAACGACGAAATTGATCCACCCCTTTCATTGCCTCAATTTAGGCTTCTTCATCTTCTATATACTAATCCTGAAAAGATTATTACCAGACAAGAGGTTGTTGAACAAGTTTGGCCAGAGACAATTGCAGAGGGAGTATCAGAGCAAGCAATTGACGCTCTGGTTCGGAGATTGCGAGAGCGGTTGGGGGAGGTAGATCAGGATCACAATTATGTTGTTACTGTTCGCGGTCATGGTTTTCGCCTTGATAATCCAGTATAGGAAAATGCTAAAAAAAGAAAGCGCCCTGATAGGGCGCTAAGGTGGAGATGGCGGGAATCGAACCCGCGTCCGAAGGATTCTGCAATCAAACCTCTACAAGCTTAGTCGCTCGTTTTTTATCATATGCGTGCTCCAGAACGACGAGGATGCACGAATATTATCCACTCAAGCCCTAGAGCTCGTCTTTAGCACGGATCGTGGCTCTCAGTGCTGCACCACGGCATTTTTTGCGCATCTCCATGAGCCTGCCATGGGTGGTTATGGGATGCGTCCCCTTAGAGGGGGTGGGCTCGAACACTTGCGGGGATTAGGCCGCTAGCGGTAGAGCCGCAAAGTTAGTGCGTTTTGCACTTATAGGTTGCGCTGATTTATCGAGTTCGGCGCCTCTCGGCTTGCAGTTTGATCTCATCCACCTCCGTCGACACCATTCATCCCCTTGCCACAAAGTATAGCACAGCATGATTAGAGAATAGTTAATGCGCATAGCCATTTTACACATTTCATCAACAATTATTTATTTTTTAATAAAATTCTAGGCTATGCGAAATCTAATTTACCATTCGCCGTTAGGGTATGTGTTGATGCCTGCATGATGACCTATAGATTTGTACATCGTAACCTTGTCGTATGCTTGTCCCAAAATTCCATCATGAATAGCCCAACTGCGACCTCGAATACAAGAGGCATTTGCAGGAACTCGGAATGGCGTCGATCTATCCAACTTTAAATAATACTCTTCACCCGGCATGAATCCCTGATTGATCTGCTCCATAAGCCAACGACCTTGTAAATAAGCAAATCCATATCGTTCAAAAACCACCGCATTATGGTAGTGCAGAGGTTCGGAAAAAAATAAATCATGTCCAAGCTCAGAGACAAATACTTCGAAAGATGCGATTGAGTGCTTTAGGATACGTAAGCCACTCCGAACTTGTCCTGGGGCTAACCCTGCATTCATAGCAGCTTTTTCTGCTTCTAGATTGCGTCTGAAAATTCCAAATTGAGTAGGCGCACCATCTGGCATCCGATCCACATCAAAACGACTCGAATTAGGATCGTTCACTACATATAACAAGACATGGATCTGTCCATTTACCGTATCTGCTAAATGGGTGTAGAGTAGGGGATCCTCGGCACCAGTCTTATGCCTCAGATCAATTTCCACATCCGTAGTCCCAGCCTCACACCTGAGTCGAAGGAGGTCGTTTCCTTCGTCGTCATGAAATGATGGCGCAATCTTGAAACGCTCAAGTAGAGTAGGTGGAATGAATCGGGTGTAAATTCTTCGCTTCTCTTCGATATCAAGCTTATTAACAGAAGCAATCGAGTGAGGTTTCATCGCCGCCTCCGTCCACCAACTGATCTCGCGATTTCTCGCTCGGCATCACGCTTTGCAATTTCGCGTCGTTTGTCGTATTTACGCTTCCCTCTGGCTAATGCAATCTCTACTTTGGCAATCCCTTTTTTAAGGTACATTGACGTTGGAACGATGGTGTAGCCCTTCTGACGAACACGTTCATACAGACGAATGATCTCGCGCTTATGCAAAAGTAGCTTTCGCCGCCTGCGAGGATCATGGTTCATACTACTTGCCGGATCGTACGGTGCAATATGAGCATTGACCAGCCAAGCCTCATGGCCGTCAACATGCACATAAGCCTCACGCAAACTAACTGAACCCGCCCTGATGGACTTTATCTCACTTCCTTGTAGAACAATACCGGCTTCTATCCGATCTTCTAAGAAGTAGTCGTGTCTAGCTTTCCTATTGGTGGCGATAATCTTTATACCTTCTTGGCTCATTCGCTAATACCTAATTGATCTTGTAAGGTTTGAAGACCAACCTCAAAAATCGCTGCGTGTTGATCCTCTGAATCAATCACGAGCACGTCTGGTTGAATGCCAATTCCATCCAATGAGGTACCATTCGGACGCATCCAGCGAGCCATGGTGATGTGCAATGAAGAATCGTCGCTTAGAGGAAGGATGGTTTGGACGGACCCCTTGCCATATGTCTGTGTACCGACCAGCAATCCTCTGGCATTATCGGAAATCGACGCAGCCAAAACCTCAGCGCCACTAGCTGTTCCTTCGTCTACCAGAACCACCAGAAGAATTTCAGATCCAGCGCCAGGTTCTTCAACATAGTGTTCACGCTCAACGTCGCCGATCTGTCGTTCTGTCATAACCAGTCCATGCGCTTGAAAGAAACGTGCGACTTCAATCGAAGCATCGAGCAAACCACCTGAATTCCCTCGCAAATCGAGGATCAAGCCTTGTGCGCCTTGGTCAACAAGGTAATCATATTCTCTCCTGACTTCTCTGAGAGTCATGTCGCTAAATCGCTCGATCACCAATACAGCAATTTCCTCATGGTCTGGTACCAGATAGCCTGTGACAGACGGAATATCGAAGTTCTTTCGGATAAGTTCGATCTCGATACTATCGCCACCAGGAGTGCGTGCTGCGAACGTGAGAACGATGACACTTCCTGTTTCACCCCTGATCATGCTCTCCAAGGTAGAGAGATCCATCTCAGGCTCGATAATGACACCATCGATCGCAATCAGTCGGTCAGTTTCTTCGATACCTGCAGCTTCTACTTCACCTCCAGAGAAGGGCACCAGGTAAATACTCCCATCCTCATCTCGATGGATGTATGCCTCAATCCCTCCATAATAACCGACAAGTTGGTCCGTTTGCAGTTCGTTGGCTGCCGGCTCAACGTAAAATGTATAAGGGTCTTCGAGCTTCGCGACCATTCCATGGATCATCCCCCGCTGCAGAACGAGCGAATCCGGAAGATCACCCATGAAATACTCTTCAATAAGCACGACGGCTTCATCGAGAAGCTCGTACTGCGTTACTCGGCCATCTTTTATTGAAGTAACTACAACCCCGGCCATAAAACCAATCCAAAACAAGGTCAGCAGGATTAAGACGCCCATCAGAAATCGAATGACTTTAGACATGGAAACCTCACACGCTTGCGATTGTAGCATGAGTCCACAGGATCATGGATAAAAATGCTAAGTAACGTAGCTCGAATGTCTCTCTTGCGCAAGATGATAAGGGAAGTAATAATTTAGCGATACTACATTAACAGGCGCTGTGCACCCGATTGAGTCGGAGAATTGGTATGACTGATGTAAAAGTGTTAGCCAAGGTACCTACATTGTTAGTGGTTGAAGATGACCCAGCGATGCTCATTGCACTACGAGACATCCTGGAAAGTGCTGGCTACATTGTAACTACCGCAATTAATGGACAGGAAGCCTTGGATTGCCTCGCTGAGGCGCGACCTGCCTTGATCCTCTCTGATATTGCGATGCCCGTAATGGATGGATTTGAGTTCTTAGAAGCCGTCCGCCAAACACCAACTGGTGCCACTATTCCATTCATCTTTCTTACCGCTCGTGGGACAAGGGAAGATATCTTTACCGGAAAATCTCTGGGCGTAGACGACTACATAACCAAACCAGTCACTAGCCGAGAGCTTCTCTCTGCTGTGCGGGCAAGGCTACAGCGCGCCGATGAATTCGCAGTTATGGCCCAGCTCATGGCAGCGAAAGACAGTCTACGGGTCCTCGCAAATGCTATTGAGAACAAGCGCTACCACGTCGAACGTGTAAATGCCTACGCACAAGCACTCGCTAGAGAATTGGGCTGGGGTGATAAACGTTGTGATGCTTTGGAATTCGGCGCGATCCTCCATGATATTGGTCAGGTCCGTGTCCCTGAAATCATTCTGCTGAAAGCGGGGCCTCTGACAGAGGATGAATGGGTCGAGATGCGAAAGCACCCTATGGAGGGTGCAAGGATGATCGAAGGAATCCCTTATCTTGTTCCGGCAATACCCATGGTTCTACATCATCACGAACGCTGGGATGGAGGAGGGTATCCGCACGGTCTCGCGGGAGATAACATTCCCGAGGAAGCACGTCTTCTAGCAATAGCAGACACTTTTGACGCTATGACTTCTGATCGAACCTATCGGAAAGCACTGGACAAAGAAATGGCTCGTGAAGAAATTCACAATAACACGGGGAGGCAGTTTGATCCCCGCCTAGTGGAAGCCTTTCTGCAATGCTGGGAGCGGGGTGAATATCAAGAGATCCTAGCAATGGGAATCGGAAATGAGGAACCATAGACGCCCAGACTAAATAAGAATTTTCCCATCTGTTTCGCTCGTAGAGATCGCTCCACAAGGCTTCTGATGTTTTCCGTATTTCAATTATTGGACACTCCCGACAAAAATGGCAGATAAATGCGATGTAGAAGGGTGGGTAGCATACACACTCTTTTGCGAGGAAGTAGGTTGTTCGATTATCATGGACAGTTACAAAAGGGTATGAGGAATAGGTACTAGGGCATCGTATGGTTCGATGAGGTGTGGGTGAGTGAAGATCCGTATCCTTGGTAGAGTGGTTGCATTTGTTGTCAGTATTTTTGCTGTAGGGTTCGTCGTCCTCGTTACTAGGATGATCACAACAACCGAAGCAATAAGAGAGGTAGCTGAGGCCAGAACAACTCCCCAATTCACTACAGTCCCATCATCAATCCCCATATCTGTTAGAACCGCTACAATTATGCCCACTGGTACATCTGCACCTTCTGTAACACCAATCCCCACACAAACCAAATCACCAATACCATCCTTAACCTCGACACTAACCATCATTGACAGCGGGTACGTGGAAAGGTGTATGAAGAGGGACTTTGAGGGTATTCACCACTGCACCATGGGACCCTATGAGATCATCCGTATTGATCCTAAGAATCCCTCTGTTCGCTTTGAGACAGTTATGCCGCTGGGATATAACCGCGATGGTCATTATGGTGAATGTCGCGATGTATACGTCCCAGATAATCATCCTTATGGCAAAAGCCCTGGTCCAGGATGTTATGTAGATGATCATTACCCAGGTGAACAAATTTCATCTATGGCAAATCGGTATCCAGGTTCAGTCGTAGCATTCAATGGTGATTTCTTCTCACCTGCTTATGCTTTTGGTCCAATCGGTCTCACTGTCAAGAATGGAAGCCGTTTAGATGGTTATTATGACGATGGCAAATTGAAAGAGGTTCAGAGGAGTTCGATCTCGATTGCTAAAGATGGTGAAGTGCGAATTGGTATCGTCCCCCGCAACAAGCTACCCAATCCTGAAGAACCTTGGGGATGGCAGCCCGAGCCCTTAGCTTACTACAATACGATAGGTGGGTTACCGCAGCTTGTTGAAGGCGGTTATCCTGTTGATCTGAACTCTCAATGCATCCTTGAGGAAGGGTGGTGTCCGGATCAGAACATTCCAAGGGCTCGTACCGCAGTAGGGAAGACGATCGAAGGACATCTCTTCGTAGTTGTAGCCCCGGAGGCATCAGGCCTGACGCTCCTGGAGCTTTCCCACCTCATGGTCGAGCTTGGTGCTATCGAGGCCATCAACCTTGACGGAGGGGGCTCCTCACAACTCTGGTACGCTGGGGAATACCTCGTTTTTTCTCCTCGACCTATCGCCGAGGGCATGCTCGTTTTCTCGGAAAGTGTACAAATAACGAATATTGGCGAGATGGGGAGTTACAAAAGCCAAATACCAGAATGAATCACACCTAATTATGTTCTACAAAATGAGCGTTCATCCTAACTCAATGGTTCGTGGCGATAGGTGAGTGTCTTCGCAGCGTAAGGTTTTCCAAAATCGTTCCTATAAAATTCTGTAGGGAAAGGTGGGGAAGAGGGGATTGACAGATCCAACCAAACCCTGTATTATTTCTATGGTTATGATAAGTATCATTATAGTAACCAATAATTAATCCAGTTATTAGACCACAGAATCACTGCTAAAGGTACCCACTATGCCCTCCGTTTCCATCGCACAAAGTATAGAAGCTTACTTGGATGCAGTCGCTTTGTCTCGCAGCGTAAATACAACGCGCACCTACCGTAACGCGCTCGCAGCATTCACCGGGATGCTGGAAAGCAAGCAACTAGATCTCAATCAAATCCCCGCTCGAAAAGCCTCGGAAAATTGGATTGCAGACTTTGCCCACTCTTTAAAATCCTATGCCCCTGCCAGCGAAAGCCTCTACCTCTCTGCAGTGACTGGCTGGTACGAGTACCTGGCTGCCGAAGACCTTGCCTCCATCAACTTACCTCGTGTTCGCATGCTCATACGCCAGCGTGGTCGACGACCCGGTCAACGGCTACCTCAGTTTCCACGTAGAGATATCGAACGTGTGCTGGAGTACGCACAGAAACTTACATCTTTATCTGCCAAAAACGATCGATTACGTCTTATTACCCTTCGCGATCGCGCCATGCTGCTAACACTTGCCGATACCGGGCTTCGGGTTCATGAAGCCTGCAACCTGCGGCGAGGCGATGTGGATTGGCATGAAGGTCGTGCGGTGATCGTTGGTAAGGGAAACCAGGAAGCCGTTGTGCGTTTCTCTCAGCGTTCATTAGACTCACTGCGGGATTACCTTTCCACGCGAGCCGTCCTCGATGGTGCCTCAGGTCGCCCCCTACGCTCTTTGCCACTCTTTGCGAGGCATGATCCTGGCGCTGGAAAGAAGATCCTCCCCATTTCAACCACCACCGCACGGGCCATCGTGCACCAGAGGGTACGCGAAGCACTTGGTGATGAAGCAGAGGCGTCAATCACTCCCCACTCATTCCGCCATTACTTCGTGACGACCGTGCTAAGAGGGTCTGGAGGGAACATAAAGCTCGCCCAGGAACTCGCCAGACACCGTAACATCGCCGTCACGCAGCGCTATGCCCATCTTTCCGACGATGAGTTGGATCGTGGTTACTATGAAATATTTGACGCAAAGTGATAGGATTAGCGTCGTAGAACGCCATCATTGAGAGGACAACCCCGATGCGTAGACCAATCATCGCAGGTAATTGGAAGATGAACTATGGGACCATCGAAGAAGCTCTAACGTTCGTCCGCCAGATCCAACGTCCATTGAATGAAATTGAAGGAGTGGATCGGGTCCTGTGCCCACCCGCAACTGTACTTTTACCGATATCGGAAATCCTCCAACCTTTAGACATCCAACTCGGAGCTCAAAACATGCATTGGGAGGATTCTGGAGCTCATACCGGGGATATGTCACCCACGATGTTGGCGAATATTTGTGATTATGTCATCCTTGGACACTCAGAACGACGAGCTACCGGCAGCATTGCCGAGACGGACGAAGCAATCAACCGTAAGGTGCACGCGGCATTCGCCTATGACCTGATCCCCATCATTTGCGTTGGTGAGAATCTGCAACAGAATGAAGCTGGTGAGACCCAAACCTTTGTGTCTCAGCAAGTCAGGGCAGCGCTTGATGGCCTCACCGTAGATCAGGTCGGAGGCTGTGTAATTGCTTATGAGCCCATATGGGCCATCGGCACCGGTAAAGCTGCTACCCCAGCTGATGCCAACCGTGTCATCGGTTTAACCATCAGAGGTACAATCACCGACCTTTTCGATGAAAACACGGCTCAGTCCTTCCGGGTACAGTATGGTGGCAGCGTTAACGTAGAGAACATCGCCTCATTCATGGCGATGCCCGAAATTGATGGTGCACTTGTTGGTGGAGCTAGCCTAAAAGCCGATTTCCCAGACCTTGTCAGACGAGGAACGGAGTTATAGAAGCGCTTTTAGCGATTAGCTGTCAGCTTTAAGCGGTCAGCCTTCAGAAATCAGTAGCCAGAAGTCAGATATCAGTATTATGGATTACTCATCAACTTCTTGACCCTTCGACCCGCTGACTGCTCACTTATATCTAGTCCCTTATCCCAAATCTCTAGTCTCCAATCTCCAGTCTCCAATCTCTAACTTTTTAGTCCTTATCACCCTCTACCGGCGGCACCAACTTCGTCCCATTTCTACGAATAGCGACCTCATCAACAACCCCAACGATCACAGCCCGGATAGCGCCGGGATCTATTCCCAGGATTTGTCGTGCGCCGTTACCTTCGTCGATCACCATGACTGTGTCTCCCGGTCCTGCTTGCACGACGTCAACGGCAATATCGTAGTATCCAGTCTCTTGACCCTCCAAATCCAACATATCAACCAAGAGAAGTTTACGATCCTGAAGGTGGGTGATCTTAATGGTCGACACAACTGTTCCAACAACTTTACCAATGTACATCGCTAGTCACCATCTTCATCGAAGTAATGCCACACTGCAGTCGATTGGTCGCGCCTTGCGCCCTTTTCCCAATCTACTTCATCAATAATGCCCGTAATCGCAAGATCCACGGGTACAAATACCTCACGCAATGCCTGCGCGCCCTCACGACTCGCCACCATGAAGACCAATTCCCCAGGTCCTGCCTGCTCTGTGGCGTCTGCAGCGATCACGCGGTGATCCGTTGGGGTCAAATCCTCCTCCAGCTGTTGTACAACGAGGAACTTCACTCCCTCAAGGTCCTCATACTTCCTCGTTGCAACGACAGTTCCAATTACCCTTCCGAATTTCATATTTCACCAATCACACGGGTGCGGAAACGTGTTGCATCAGATACGTTCTCCCACATCTCAGGATGCAATTGCGGAATAACGACCTGACGCACCAGAAGCGAAGGCTGCTCCAAGACGCCGACACCTATCTCCACTGCGGCTTCCACATCAGCTACCAAGCCTGCAAACAGCACAATGCCTTTGCCCCCTAACCCATCCGCTAAGCGCACTTCGACGAGCTTCACCTCAGCTCCTTTAATCCCTGCGTCTGCTGCATGGATTGTGGATGCAACTGTTGTCGTCTCGATGACGCCAAGCGAGTCAGTGATATCTGGCACCCTCCCACCACCAATAGCCTCTACGACTTCTGGATGGACTTGAGGCAGGTAGACAAAGTCCACTAAACAGGCGCTCCCCACCTCACGACCTGCAGCTAGCGATTCTTCGACATCCGCAACTTCCCCACCGATCATCACAAGATATTTTCCGGGCTGTACAGTTCCAGACTTGATCACATCGATGGGAGCGCGTTTCACCATGGCATCGGCAGACTTAATGCCAGTCGCGATACTGCTGTATTCGATTAGAGCGAGAGCTGGTTCATACATATCTATCTTCTTCTACCTTGAACCGATATCCATTACACGATCCGGAAATAGTCTTTGAGCGTACACCGCCTAAGTCGGCTAAAACTTATCGGATTGGTTAAACCCTCCCCGGTCGGGCTGGCGATTGTGAATGAGCAAAAACCTTCACCACCATAACCCACACCCGCGTAAGAGGGACTATTCTTGACAAATAAGCTGCTATCCATCACACGCGCCATTCTGCTGAGATGATCAAGATTCTTCGAATGCATCACTGCAGTATGGCGGAACCCGTGTTCAACTTCTTTGGCAAGGTCGATACCTTCATCTGCTGATTGAACTCGTACGAGCGGCATTATGGGCATCATTTGCTCCGAAAGTACGAGGGGGTGGTTATGTTCTACCTCAACGATGATCAATCGAATCTCATCACCAACTTCGATTCCTATCTCCCTCAGGAGCACATTGGCATTCTTTCCGATGAAGTCCTTGTTCATCATTCCGTACTTCCCCATTGGAGGAACTTCCTCAAATATGGACTTCATGAGTTGGTTTAGTTGCTGGCCATCTATCTCAAATGCGCCATTCTGAAGCATCGACCGCTTCAGTTCATCAGCAACGCTTGAAACGGAAATGATAACCTTCTCATCGATACAAATGATATTGTTGTCAAATGAAGCTCCACGTACGATATCGCGCCCGGCTTGCTGCAGGTCTGCGGTCTCATCCACAACAACAGGCGGATTCCCCGGACCGGCACATACAGCGCGCTTACCGCTCTTCATAGCTTCCCGGACAACACCAATCCCGCCTGTTACCACCAAGAGATCCACGCCTTTGTGTCCCATAATCTGTTGGGCGCTTTCGATGGTCGGCTCAGCGATTGCGCTGACCAAATTTCGGGGACCACCAGCCTCGACAATTGCTTCGTTTACGAGGTTCACAGCCAAATTCGAACAAGATCGGGCGGATGGATGGGCGTTGAATATTACTGCGTTTCCCGCAGCTACCATTGAGATGGCATTACATATAACGGTGGAAGTTGGATTGGTAACGGGGATGATGGAGCCGATCACACCAAAGGGCGCGTACTCGATGAGCGTCAAGCCATCGTCACCACTCCAAGCAGTTGGCGATAGGATTTCTGTGCCCGGAGCCTTGTTTGCATTGAGTAGGTTTTTCTCAATCTTATCCTCATAGCGGCCCAGACCTGTCTCCTGCCAAGCTTCCTGCGCAAGCAACTGTGCATTCTCGCGTATGATGCGTCGGATATGTGAGACCATTCTCTCACGAATGGTAAGCGGTAAATCACCTAATTGCTGATACGCCTGACGGGCCGCTACTACCGCGCTTTCAACATCACTGAAGAGGTTATCTCCGTGGCGCAATACCGGTTTAGGACCAGGTGGCTGTGACGCGGGCGGTAGCTCCGGCGCAGGACCGTGCCGCACACGTTCTCCCTGACGCAGCTCAGACATGACTTGCTGCACAATGGCCTCTATACGTGCTTCGTCAAGCATCACTCTTCCTTAGATTTGTCATACTTAATATCGCCATCCACTTCCAAGACATCGACAATGGCCATGATGACACCATCGCAAGGTCTCTGATGTGTCATCTTCGTCTGTCTCGCTGCGCTGCCAGTCGCGTACAATACGACCTCACCGAGACCAGCCCCAACAGCATCAGCAGCGACTCGATATCCACCCGTCTCATTTCCTTCAATGTCAAGCTGTTTGAGCACCAAGAACTTGAGCGCTGACATGGACGGTTCTTTTCGGGTAGCGACAAGCGTTCCAACTACTCTTCCAAGCAGCATAAGCAACTCCGCAATCTACTCATTGAGCGAAACTATGGTCATCCATCGGATCCAAATCCGCTGGGACCTGCCATACCTACACGAAGGTCAATCATCTATGGCGGCTTATTCTGCAGGTGGGCGGCCCAATGGAAGCGTGCGATCCACGTTGGCGTGCGGTCTCGGGATGACGTGGATGGCCACGACTTCACCAACCTTCTCAGCACCGCGCGCGCCAGCCTCTACCGCGGCTTTAACAGCAGCAACGTCGCCGCGCACGATAGCCGTCACCTGACCTCCGCCCGTCTTTTCATAGGTAACTAGTTCTACCTTGGCGGCCTTCACCATGGCATCTGCTGCTTCAACCATCGCTGGGTAGCTCGCGGTTTCGATCATGCCTAACGCTTCGGTCATACCATATTCTTCGGCCATTGCATCCTCCTACAAATGATGTTCGTCTTGTTGTTCTGACAACACTTCATAATATTTCTCTACCAACTCATTCCCTTCGCTTTTCTTCTTTCTCTCGTCCACTTACGCCCTCGATGGCGGAGACCGCTGCACCATAGCCTGCCATAATGTCACGCTCTTCACCGCCGAGGTATACGCGTCCAAAGCTGCCAAACGCGCGAACATCCAAGATATTGATATTCGCCGCCTTTTCAGCCTCATTCGCAGCCAGAGCAGCGTAGCCAGCGGGCTCAACTTCCAACACATAGAGAGTCTGACCAGCCAACAGCATGTGGCCGTACCGCATTCGGTTGATCAACTGTACCTGGTGAGCGTCAATGTGTCGGATAATCTGACTTGAGACGACTCGTGGTTTGATTCGATCGGCTTCCTCGAGCCCCAGGGCATCAAGTATCGCTGCTCCTGCAGCTCGCACTTCTGCCTGGTCCTCATGGTGAACCTCAAGAAGCCCGAACAGCCTCTCGACGATCTGCATCCCAGGACGCACTCGGGTCGATTTCAGGGCTATATCTGTGATCCGGTTGATTTCAATCCCAGGTGAGATCTCAACCCACAGAGAAGTATCATTTGGAAGGGGTAGAAAGCCCCTGGCGACGGTGCCCAAGTATCCTGCGTGCTGAAGTTGTAGGCTGTCTAGAAAGATATAGGTCCGCAACTCAACAGTCATACACGCTCTCCTTCAGATTTACGAGCCCTGCACTATTTTTACACTTGCACTGGCGCCAAGTCGTGAGGCACCGGCCGCGATCATTTTCTGTGCGTCTTCATAGGTCTTAATTCCCCCAGCGGCTTTAACTCCAATACTTGGTCCAACTACGCGGCGCATCAACGCCACATCCTCAACTGTAGCGCCTCCAGGACCGAAGCCCGTTGAGGTTTTCACGAAATCTGCTCCGGCAACCTTGGCCAGTTGACAGGCGACAACTTTCTCTTCATCCGTCAGCAGTGCAGCCTCGATGATGACCTTTACGATCGCATTGCCCGCATGGCATGCCCTGGCTATGGATGCAATATCCTCTCGCACAAGCTCATAGTCTCGTGATTTCAGTGCACCGATATTGATCACCATGTCCACTTCTGTTGCGCCATCACGAATGGCTTGCTGGGTTTCAAAGACCTTAACATCCGTAGGTGTGGCTCCCAATGGAAAACCTACGACAGTACAGACATCAATGCCAGTTCCTTCAAGGAGCTGGGCAGAGAGCTTCACGTTCGTCGGGTTTACACAGACTGATGCAAACTGGTACTTCTTCGCTTCGTAACAAAGCTGGGCGATTTCATCCTGACTCGCCTCGGGTTTAAGGATCGTGTGATCGATCATGTGGCTCATTGTCCCATCTGTGGGTGCAACCCCAAGAGTCGATGCTAACCGATCAGCACCTGCATTAACTACAGCCTGGACACGTTCAACATAATTCTGGGCGGAAAGGGCTTTGCTCCCATTCCCATTCTTTGATTCATCCGGCTCTTCCTGAATCAGTATCAGGACTTGCCGTGTTATTTGTTCGATGACTCTTTCTAGTGTTTCTTCGTTGACTTTCATCATTACTTCTCAAGCATTGTTCCGCTGATTACTTAACGAACCGCTTTTCAACCTCCATAATTTTGGTTACACGTCTTGCATGTCGGCCGCCACCAAAGCCTGTATCCAGCCAGATTTTCACAATCTGCTTCGCGAGATTCGACCCAATCATGCCAGCGCCTAGAGTAATAACGTTTGCATCATTGTGATCGCGACTGTTGATGGCAGTTGCTTGGTCATAGCACATTGCTGCACGAACGCCCGGGACTTTGTTAGCTGTCATACAGGAACCAATTCCTGCACCATCAATGATCACACCACGCCATGAGCGTCCCTGGGAGACCAATTGGGCGACTGCAAATGCGAAATCGGGATAATCCACAGATACGGTACTCGAAGTACCGCAATCGATCACTTCAAAGCCTTGCTCCTGCAAGAAGGTTATGAGCGTGGACTTCAATTCATAGCCTCCATGGTCTGCCCCGATCGCGACAGAGCCTTTGCCTGTTGGAGCTGGAACCATAACCGATTCAGATCCAACCGAATAGGCTAGCTTAGGCGTGACCGTAATGCCCTCTTCAACTAAAGTTACATGGCGATCCATCGCAACCTGCCTGGCCAGAGGTGTGACGATCGCGCCAGAGGGCACGTTGAATTCACCACCGAATGGTAGGTCCCGAATGTCCAACTCGGTCACAATTGGGCGAGAACTCCGCTTTCCACGTTTCGAGGGAAGCCCGACAGTACGGTAGACGATTCGTCGTACCATCTGTCGGATCCTTTTCTCGTCAGCCACTGTTTACCTCTCCAATTCTCAGGATTGCGCGATTATCCTTCGGCTTATCTCAATCCCATTGCCAATCTTGGCCATTACTAACAGTGCCCCACAACCTACCTTGCCCTCTGATTTCAACGATCTCTGCCTCGAAGCTCAACCTATCACCACGGAAAAGCCCATGGAAGTACTCCAATGGCGTGCCGTCAGCCGTGTAGCTGATACTGTCGATTTTGATGAGCGGTGACCTTTCTTCGATCTGAAGAAGATCCGCTTCTTCCTCATTTGCTGCTACAGCGTCTATGCGTCTGCGGCCACGGCCAATAGATAAACCACACTCTTGTTCGAGAAATGCATACATCGACTGTTGTGTTAGGTCTGCGTTGATCAAATCCCTGCAAAGTTCATAGGGCAAATACGAGGTCACCAATACAATGGGTTCATCCTCGATGAATCGCAACCTGAGGATTCGAATAACCGGCGTCATGGGCTCCAATTCCAGATAAGCCGCCACTTTCGGACTAGCAGGCACAATTCCACTTTCGAGAACCTTTGTTAGAGGTTTGAAACCTCTTTCAACCATGTCCTGATAGAAGCCATCCAGCGACTGCACGAGGCTTTTACTGCTGATCTTGGGTTCGGCGACGAATGTGCCCCGTCCCTTTTCACGCACAACCAAACCTTCGAAGGCCATCTCTTTGAGTGCTTGCCGTACAACAGTCCTGCTCACACCGAACAGTTTGCAAAGCTCAGGTTCGCCTGGTATTCGATCTCCAGGCTGCCAACTGCCTTTGCGTATTTGATCCTCAAGTGAGGCTCGCAATTGGACGTAATAAGGTACCGCGCTCGATTTATCGATCGCAGTCCTGAGCTGAGTCTTCTCTTCCCTCGTCAAAACCATTGTGACTTTTCTCACAGAGTTAGTATAACAGGATATTGTTATTACATACTTGTAATCCTGTTATTACATTTTGCTTATAATACAACATTTTATATGCTGAGTCAATAGGGAATCTCCGCTCCAGCCTTTTGTCATCGTGAGTCCCAAAGGTGCGAGGCAATCTCCTCCTTCACAAGGTTTCTTCAATAGTCCGTTGGGGATTGCCACGTCGCCAGCTTCGCTGGCTCCTCGCAATGACAACGAAAGGGTCTTGGAGAATGCAGAGCCTGTACTGAGCAAAGGGAAGGATCAACGCCAGCTTCGCTGGCGCCTCCTCGTAATGACACGTGATGGTCTTGGGATTTGCGGAGCCAGTCCTGAGCATGCAGAAGGATCTTCTCGACGGCCTCCTCACAATGCCAGAAGACACATGTAAAACTTCACCTACCTGGTCTTATTCAAGTTGCATTTGACAACCCTGCCAGTTATACTCGCGCTTGAGAGAAGCATTCGCTTCCAGTACCACTATTTTTGCCCATGATAGAGTGTCGCATGATGATCCCCTCATCCCTATCACCCGGCACAATCCCAATCGAATTGAGAGACTAATCTATGGCGCGACTCTACGAATACCAAGGTAAGAGGTTGCTCAAATCTGTAGGAATTCCAATCCCGGAAGGCAGCCCCGCCAGATCCAGTGAGGAAGCCCGCACCATCGTCGAGGATATTTCAGCGCCAGTAGTTGTAAAGGCCCAGGCCTGGATTACAGGTCGGGCAGGCTATGGCGCGATCAAGTTCACAGATTCACCTGCCGGAGCTGCTCAGGCTGCTTCTGAACTGCTTGGTATGCAGATTAAGAGTTTCATTGTAGACACCGTCTTGGTGGAAGAAGAGCTCGATATTGAGCGTGAATTCTTCGCCAGCCTCATCATCGATGATCAGACGAAATCTCCAGTGTTGATCTTCAGCAGTCGAGGAGGGACCGGCATTGAGGAGATCGCCCAAGAAGACCCCGATTCAGTAAGCAAGCTTGTAATCGATATCCGTGAGGGCTTGGTGGATTTCCAGGCGAGAGACCTTGTACGCAGTACGGGAATTCAGGGCAAACTGCAGCTCCGCATAGGTACCATACTGACTCGGCTCTTTCACTGCGCACTCCAATATGACGCTCGCTCCGTTGAGATCAATCCACTTGTGCTCACAAAGGACGACAAACTGGTCGCCGCTGATTGTCGAATTACGGTCGATGATTACGCGGTTTACCGGCAGCCGGATCTCAATATCGAGGTCGCCCGTGAGTACGACCGACCGCCTACAGAGCTTGAGAAGATCGCGTGGCAGATTGAGAAAAACGATTACCGCGGAACCTTCTATTTCATCCAAATGGAGCAGGGATATGGACGTGGAGATGGTGTGATTGGCTTTCACGGTGCTGGTGGCGGTGGCTCGATGATGAGTATGGATGCAGTTCTAGCGCGCAGTTACCGCCTGGCTGATTATGTCGATACAAGTGGAAATCCGCCTGCATCCAAAGTCTACCGGGCTGCCAAGATCATCCTCGCTCAGGATGGGATCGACGGCTATTTCGCCTCCGGTTCTGGTGTTGCTTCTCAAGAACAGTTCCACAGCGCCAGAGGGCTCGTGAAAGCATTCATGGAAGTACCACTCACCGTTCCAGCTGTTATCCGACTTGGTGGGAATGCCGAAGAGCGCGCTATCGCCATCCTCGACCGTGCAGCTGATTTCATTCCAGCTCCAGTGGAGGGATATGGCAAGGACGATACTCCGGATTTCTGTGCTGAGCGCCTTGACTTTCTGATCAAGGAAGGACAAGAGGGAAAAGAATCTATCACAACCAGATCACAACTACCCGCGACAGATGCATATACATTCAAGACTGTAACCGATGGGACCGTGATCCTAGATCACAATGCTTGCCGAGCTTGTGAATCCAAAATTTGCATTGAGACTTGCGTACCCAAGATCCTCAGCCTGGAGGATGACGTACCTGTGATCAATATACCTTTGGAGAAAGCTGAAAAAGGCGGCTGTATCGAGTGCCTGGCATGTGATATTGAGTGCTTTTTCGAAGGGAATCGAGGAGGCTTTGTCATACTCCCCATTCCGGGTCTTGAATGATGACGGTGCTTCCGCTTGAGCATCAAGACACTAGATGGAGTAGTTATGGCCATTTTGATTGATCAATCGAACCAAGTGCTCATCCAGGGCATCACCGGCCGTGAAGGACGGGCGCGAGCCCAATTGATGAAAGAGTATGGGACAAAGGTGGTCGCCGGCGTGACACCCGGCAAAGGTGGTCAGGATGTCGACGGCGTCCCAGTTTTCGATACGGTCAAAGAAGCCGTTGAGTCTACTGGACCTATCGACACCAGCGTCCTCTTCATACCCGCACCTCTGGTCAAGAATGCAGCTCTGGAAGCGATCGCTGGCGGCATCAAGCTTCTAGTGATCGTCCCGGACAGGGTCCCGATATACGATGTGCTCGCAATAGCCGCAGCCGCGAAAGATGCTGGTGCTCGATTTCTTGGCCCAAACACACTGGGCACACTTTCTCCAGGGAAAGGGGTCTTGGGCATGATCGGTGGTCGCGCTGTGTCAGCCCGATCATGGTTCTTCCCTGGTCCAGTCGGAATAACCTCGAGGTCAGGTGGCATCACTTCTTCCATGGCGTATTACCTGGCACAGGAAGGCATCGGCGCAACAACCCTTGTCCATGTCGGTGGTGATCCAGTTGTCGGCACCCCCCACCCTGATGTTGTGCGCCTATTTCAGGCCGATCCCGATACTAAAGCCATTGTAATGTTTGGCGAAATCGGCGGCAGCCAAGAAGAACAGGTCGCCGATCTGGTGGAATCTGGCGAAGTGACTAAACCCATCATTGCTTTCATTGGTGGCAAAGCCGCCAAGGGCGGTACACGCTTCAGCCATGCAGGTGCAATTATTGAAGGGAACCGGGGCACTCACGAAGGAAAGGTTAAGCGACTACAGGCGGTTGGTGCTACCGTAGTCGAATCGTTCAGCGACTTGCCTAAGGCAACTAAAGGCGTTTTGAAGGAGCATGGGATTCAAGAATGACTGAAAAAAGCTGGAACACCTCTATTTCCGAAATTAAACCGAACGAGGTCAGGCTCCGCGGCTACCGAATCGACGAACTTATGGGGCAGATCAGCTTCTGCGAAGCCATCCACCTTGCCCTTATGGGCGAAATTCCCTCACCAGAGGTCGGTGCGTTGCTCGACGCGATGCTCGTTTCATCCATCGACCATGGAACCACACCTCCATCAACACAGGCCGCGCGCATAACTGCCTCGACGGGATCGGACTTGAATCATGCCATCGCGACAGGCGTCCTATCCATCAATCAATACCATGGCGGTGCCATTTACAATTGCATGGGTGTCTTACAGGAGGGGTTGGAGCGAGCTGAATACAGCGGTTTAAGCATCGAAGAGGCTGCATCCCAATTGGTGGTTGACTACAGCGCCAGGAAAGTCAGAATAGCTGGTCTCGGCCACCGCTACCATACTGACGATCCGCGTACAAAGAAACTATTCTCCCTTGCAGAGGAACTAGGGCTTGCCGGAGATGGTATTTACATGATCAAGGCAATCCGGAGTTCAATTAGCGCCCAAGGGAAGGATCTCCCCATTAACGTCGACGGTGCCCTTGCAGCCTTATTGGTGGACCTGAAGATCCCAAGGGAGTTGGCAAACGCATTCTTTATCATGGCGCGAGTCCCCGGGCTCACTGCTCATGTCTACGAAGAACAAACCCAAGAGCGACCAATGCGCCGTATTGATCCAACTAAAGCCGTCTATAATGGCCCTGAATCGAGGACACTCAATAGAGACTAGGCGCTTTGGCTTCGCTAAAGCGAGGGAGACTGGAGACTAGAGATTAGTGACCTGAAATCAGAATTCCTGGTATCTAATTACTGGCTTCTTTTTCCAGAGTTTAGAGCTTACCGCTTATAGCTTAAAGCTAACCGCTAAGAGCTAATAGCTTTTAGCTTGGAGGAAAATAATGCGCGATGAACTAATTCGTCTAATACCCGAATTTGAATCCATAAAAGATGTGGGGCTTCGCAACAAAGTGCTTGATGTTTGGCAGGAAGCCATGGAGACCGGAGGCTGGGAGCCTGAAGATCTCGGCAAGATGCCTTACACATTGCTTGTCGAGGACGTGGATATCACATTCCCTGAGCACGTCAGCGTTGTCTGCCGTCTTTGTATCGCAATGGAGGAAGTTCTCAAAAATGCCTATCAAGATCGATACTCCATCGATCACGACACACTTGTCGCAGGCGCGCTGCTCGCCGACGTAGGAAAGCTTATCGAGTTTAGAGAAGTCGAAGGCAAGTATCAATGGGCCAGCATGTACAAGTTCCTGAGGCATCCATTTACGGGTGTTGGTCTGTGCTTCAAGCATGATATCCCCGAAGCCGTGATGCACATCGTCGCTACCCATTCCTGGGAAGGCGACAAATTCAAACGCCGTCCGGAGTCAATTATTTTCCATCATGCCGATTTCACTGACTTCGATTTAACGAAAGCCTGAGTAGCAGTAATCAGTAAATAGAGATCAGGGAGTAGGAATCAGTTACACAGTCAATAAGTCAAGAAGTTGATAATTTGGTAAGGCCATGTGAGATTAGGGATTGGGGATCGGAGATCAGAGACTAGGGAATCAGTAATACTGTAATCTGACTACTGTCTACTGACTTCTGACCGCTGAATGCTGATGGCTGAAAGCTTAATGCTAATCGCCTAAAGCTAAAAGCTGATAGCTTGTTTTTCGCACGGAGTGTGTTCATGGGCAAGACATTTGCAGAGAAGGTCCTCGCTAAAAAAGCTGGCATTGAAACGGTAGTTGCTGGACAAATCGTTGAAATCACCCCCGATGTGGCGCTATCTCACGATAACAGCGCTGCTATCCTGGGCATCTTCGATAAAATGGGCGGAAAGCGGGTTTTCGATCCTGAAATGCATGCGATATTCCTCGATCACGCTGCTCCTCCCCCAACAACGAAGCATGCCGAGAATCACCGTCTCATACGCGAGTTCGTCCGTGATCAGAACATACCTCATTTCTTCGACGTCGGTCGCGGTGTGTGCCACCAGGTGCTCGTCGAGGTGGGATTGGCCCTGCCAGGTGAGATCGTTCTGGGCTCCGATTCGCACACGCCCCATGCAGGTTCGATGGGCGCATTTAGCGCAGGGATCGGCAGGAGTGAAATGGCATCCATCTGGGCAATGGGCAGTCTTTGGTTGCGTGTCCCAGAAACCTTGAAGATAACCGTAAATGGGAAGTTTGAGGATGGAGTGACCTCTAAGGACCTTGCGTTGTACGTCATCGGTGATCTAGGCTCGGATGGAGCGTTGTACATGTCCGTTGAATGGCATGGTGAGACGATCGAGGAGATGACCTTATCACAAAGAGCTGTCCTGACGAACCTAATGGCCGAGATGGGCGCGAAGAATAGCTATATTCCACCTGATCAAAAGGTCTTCGATTACCTCGAAGGAAGGGCAAAGCGCAGCTATGATCCCATCTACTCGGATCCAGATGCTGATTGCCAGTTGAATCAGGAATTCGACGCTAGTTCATTAGAACCGATGATTTCCTGTCCGCATACCGTCGACAACGTACAGCCATTATCCCAAGTGAAGGGAACATCGGTTGATCAGGCTTTTATTGGAACCTGCACCAATGGTCGACTTGAGGATCTGGCTTCTGCTGCTCAGATCCTCAATGGAAAACAAATCTCCTCCAATGTGCGCCTCATTATCATCCCCGCTTCATCGGAGGTTTACCTAGACGCCCTTGATGCAGGATTCATCGAAACATTTTTACGTGCAGGAGCTATCATCGAGAGCCCAGGCTGTGGACCCTGTATGGGAAATCATATGGGCGTGCCTGCCGAGGGTGAGGTCAGTATTAGCACAGCTAATCGTAACTTTCGTGGTCGGATGGGGACAAAAGAAAGCGAGATATACCTGGCTAATCCAGCGGTCGTCGCAGCAACTGCAATTGCTGGTGAGATTATTCACCCAAGGGAATTAATAGATGGATAAAACGCTAATTCGCGGTCGAGTATGGAAGTACGGCGACGATGTCAATACAGATGTAATTTTCCCGGGTAAGTATACCTACACCGTTAGCGAGCCATCTGAGATGCCGCAGTACGCCCTTGAAGACTTGGACCCACGATTTGCCCTGGAAGTGCAGCCCAACGACATTATCGTCGCTGGGAAGAACTGGGGATGCGGTTCCTCACGGGAGCAGGCCGTCACTTGCTTGAAAGAAAGCGGATTGGGAGCTATCATCGCAACCTCCTTCGCTAGGATTTACTATCGCAACTGTTTAAACGCCGCGTTGCCAGCTCTTATCTGTGCGGAGGCTGTGGATGCAATTGAAGACGGCGAGATAATTGAGGTGAATCTCTCCACCGGAGAAATTCACTGTAAAGCCGGAGTGTTTTCATTCCCGCCACTACCTGAAGTGGTGAACAAGATCTTTGATGCTGGAGGTCTCATACCCTACACCCAAGAACAATTAGAGAGCAAATAAGAATTAGAATTGGGCGGCACAGCAACCCGACCGAACTGATTCTCGTGAATATCTTCGATGGACGAAACCAAAACAGTACCGAATGCCGAACCCAATGAGAATCAAAGAATCCTAAAGAAGCTTTGGGACTCAGTCTATTGGGTCTCATTCCCTTTCGGCATCTTGTCATTCGTACTGCCGATCTATGGCAGGGAGCTTGGCGCGTCAGCCCTGGAAATCGGCGTGTTTTTCGCCGCATTCTCTGTCATCCCTGTCATTGTTCGTCCATTTTTGGGTAGAGCTTTGGACCGATGGGGCCGTAGACCGTTTTTCGTTATCGGCCTCCTGGGATACACATTGGCGATGATCATGTTCAGCTTTTCGGGCACAATCACGATGATCACAATCGCTCGCCTCATCCAAGGTCTTGGCGCTGCATTCCTTTGGATATCGGCATATACCATCGTTGCGGACATAGCCAAGGCGACGGGTCGTGGTTACGATTTCGGCTTGATCGACGAAGGAGCAAATCGTGGCGCAATCATCGGGACATTCGTCGGATTTGGTGTATTCTTCTATTTGATGTCCCAGGGGGCAGAACTCCGGCAAACATGGTTCATCGTGTTTGCCTGCTTTGTAGTTCCCACTGCCATCGGTTTCTGGAACGGTCTCCGCGGAGTTCCTGAAACTCGACCCGAAACCGTTTCAAAACCAATTGAGGGTCGTCCCATTTCCAGTCAACTCTTTGCCCTCATGGCTATCGTATTCATCACAGGTGCATCAACGGCTATGGTATGGCCACTTCTGATGATCTTCCTCTCGGACATCCTCAACGCGGAAGTAAACATGCTAGCTATCGCGTACCTTCCCGCTGCACTGATCGGTGCTTTCCTGCCATCACGAATGGGCATCCTAACCGATCGCTTTGGACGTAAGGGACCCATGATTGCTGGTCTACTCATTGGCGCTGTTGCATCTGCACTCATTCCCCAGTTACGCAGCATTATTGCCCTTTCTATCTTGTGGGCGGTTGAGAATTTGGGGTTTGTCACTGCGACTCCGGCGCAGCGCGCCTTTGTCGCTGACATCGCTGGCGAGGAATTGCGGGGAACCAACTATGGGCTTTACACCTTCGCACTATTCTTTGGCGCAGTTATTGGTCCGCTAGTTGGAGGTTGGTTGTATGATGAAGTAGGGAACTCGAGCCCATTTTACCTTAACGCAATTGTTCTCGGGATCGCTGCTTTACTCGTCATAGTACTGCTTCGTGAAACACATCCAACTTCTGAGGAAGAATTGATTCCGGATTAGCGAGTATTCGATCAACTTACAGTGACATTAGGAGGTCAACTAAATGCCTAAATACCGCATAGCCTGGATGCCTGGTGACGGCATTGGCGTCGACGTCATGGATGCAGCCCGTTTAATTCTTGATGAACTCAACTTGGACGCGGAGTACCCCCATTCAGACATCGGATGGGAGTTCTGGTGTAAAGAAGGCAATCCTCTCCCAACGCGCACCATCGACTTATTAAAGACGTGCACTTGCGGCCTTTTCGGGGCTATAACATCCAAACCCAAGGATGAGGCAGCATTGGAATTGGCGCCTGAACTTCAGAATAAAGGGCTGTCCTATCGAAGTCCTATCGTAGGCTTACGGCAGCTATTCGACCTATACACTAATCTCCGACCATGCAAGGCGTACAAGGGTAATCCATTGAATTATAAGGATGATATTGACCTTGTTATTTTTCGTGAGAACACAGAAGGTCTCTACAGTGGAGTCGAATTCCATCCACTCCCGGATGAGGTCCGTGAACTGATCACGGAACACAATCCGCGGATGTCGCGTTTCGACGATGTCCCTTCGGATGAAATGGCTGTCAGTTTGAGGGTGATCACGAACAAAGGTGCCAGGCGTATCATCCGGCAAGCATTCGCTTACGCGCAGAACTTCAATTATCCAACTGTCACACTTGTAGAAAAACCAAACGTACTGCGAGAGACCAGCGGCCTCATGCGGCACATCGCTCGGGAAGTGAGTAATGAGTACCCCGACATCGAACTCTGGGAAACCAACATCGACGCCCAGATGATGTGGCTGCTCAAGAATCCCGAGGATTACGGTGTAATCGTCACTAGCAATATGTTTGGGGACATTGTCTCGGACCTATCTGCACAACTGGTAGGCGGACTTGGATTCGCCGCTAGCGGCAACATCGGTGACGAATTTGCTGTCTTCGAGCCAACCCATGGTTCAGCTCCAAAGTACGCTGGGCAGTACAAGGTCAATCCCACCGCAATGCTGCTCGCCACGAAATTGATGCTGGATTGGCTCGGTGAGAGTGAAATGGCCGAACGGTTGGAGAAAGCCATCGCTGGCGTCATCGCAGACGGAAAGATCAGCACCTACGATATGGGAGGTAGCAACACAACTCTCGAGATGGCAGAGGCGGTGAAGGAAAGACTCTAATACAAGCAATCAGCTATCAGCTGTCAGCTCTCAGCAGACTTTGGAACATTGAGGATCACCAAGCTGAACGCTGAAAGCTGAAGGCTGATAGCTATTTCTCGCTTGGAGGAATCCATGTCATCAATAAGCCGTAAAATGTCCGAATTCGCCCACGAACTTATGTATGAGGATCTTCCAAAAGAAGTCATTCACGAGGCGAAGCGTTTTCTTATTGATAGCATCGGCTGTGCATTTGCAGCTATACAGAACGAAGATATGCAGGCCATGCATCGCGTGACGGAAGTGTTAGGGGGCACACCCGAAGCTACGGTAATCGGCAGTGGTTTACGGACCAATGCAGCCAACGCAGCACTGATGAACAATCTGCTTATCCGCGCGCTGGATTACAACGACATCTACTGGGAGCAAGACCCGAGCCACCCCTCCGACATCATCGGAACCGCGCTGGCTGTGGCCGAGGCTCAGGGTAAATCTGGAATAGACGCGCTCGTTGCCATCATTATCGCCTATGAGCTAGAGATGCGATGGTGTCACGCCGCCGAGCCTGGTATTCGTGAGGTTGGCTGGCATCATGCCTCACTCACACAATTCGTCAGCCCGTTAGTTGCAGGTCGACTGTATGACCTCGACCTCGATCAATTAATCGCTGCGGTGGGCATCAGTGGTAGTAGCCACTTCACATTGGGAGGTGTCGTCGCGGGTCACTTGACCAATATGAAGAACACAGCCGACCCAATGGCGGCACAGGCTGGCGTTTATGCGGCGCTTATGGCTCGTGAAGGATACTCAGGACCTGTGGAGGTAATCGAGGGTAAGGAAGGTCTGTTCGAGGTCATTTCCAACGTAAAGTGGAATCCTGAAGAGTTGCTCCGTGGATTGGGCAGTGAATTCCTTATCACGCGCTGTAGTTACAAGGCCTTCCCGACTGAGGCACTCACTCACCAGCCCATCAGCGCCACATTGAAGGTCTGCCGCGATCACAACATCGGCTACCAAGATGTTGAAGAGATCCTTGTGGAGACTACAACACGCGGCGCCGATATCCTCTCGGATCCTAGCAAATACAAGCCGGACACTAAAGAGACTGCGGATCACAGCCTGCCTTATGTCATCGCCGCTGCAGTAGTTAACAATAGTGTACTTCCAGAGCATTTCACGGATGAAGCGATCAAGGACCCGCGCATCTGGGAGCTGCTTCCCAAGATCAAGGTTGTCGCCGATCCGGAGATCGATGGCATGTTCCCAAAGGTTAAACGCGCTCGGGTGACCATAACAACCCTGGATGGAGTATCCAATACCTCACAAACCGATGTGGCCAAGGGTGCTCCGGAGGATCCGCTTTCAGATGATGAAATTGCCGCAAAGTTCTATGCGAACTCAAAGAAAGTTGTGAGTGAAGATAAGTTAGAGGAGATCCTCCATTCGACCTGGCATCTGGAGGAGGTTGAGGATTTGAATACCTACATGTCAATCTTGGTATCTGACCAATAGGCACATACAACCGGTTGTTAATAAAACGTTCACAGGATCGCTTACCCACCTTGGATAAAAAGAATGGACGAGGAACTCTCCCTTCATTCTGCCTCTGATAACCAAACATGGTTCTTTACCCTCATCCGCTCTGCAGAAGAGGAACGGAATGCCAACCTCCTCATCGAAAGCTTACGTAATCATGGGGGAGCTCTAAGTCATTGCCCGGTGTTTGTATTCCTGCTCGAAGTCCCCAATGCTACAGGCTCCTACTTAGGATTACAGGACGTTCATCCTGTACCACTTCAGATTAAGGAACCTTTCCAGCCCTACTACTTCGCTCACAAGGTTTTGGCCTGCGCCCGGGCGGAGGAAATGGCTGGAGAGGAAGTTCTCTCGCTTGTTTGGCTCAGCACGAATACGCTCATCACGAAACCGCCCACGCTTTTCATCCTGGCCGACACTTCCGATGCTGCATTCAGACCAGTCCACATCCAAAATATCGGCTCACCCGCGGACAAAGCACTCGACGGCTTCTGGAAGGAGATATACCGCACGGTAGGCTTAGAGGATGTCAGACATTCTGTGACGTCTACCATCGATCAAAAGACTATCCGTCCCTACTTCAACACACACCTATTTTCCATCGATCCGTCAAAAGGCGTGTTACAGGCATGGTGGAATGTCTTTAAGAAAATGGCTTTCGACAATCCATTTCAGGAAGAGTTTTGCAAAGATATCGATCATCAAATCTTCCTTCACCAAGCTATACTGAGTACGTTGGTTGTAAAAATGCTGGATTGGGATCGGATACTCCAACTCCCATCTGATTACAGCTACCCATTGCATTTCCACCAACAGATGGGAAGGACCCAGCAATTTGATGCTCTCAACGAAATAGTTTGTCCTGTTTATGAGGGGAGTTTCCAATACCCAGAAACGTTGAACGGACTTGAGGTTCGCGAACCTTTGAAATCGTGGTTGGAGAATCTGGTATCAACTGAGGGAAGTAACTAAACTGCAACTCGCTTTATCGGTCATTTTAAGATCCACCACTTCGGCCTATGAATCAATTGCTGAAATGGCTCAAAGAAGGTGACCTGACGTCAGATGGTTTCGCCAATGAGGTCGTAAGCCTTGTTGAAGGTGACCTCACACTGATGGATGATTTGATTCAGTGCCTTGAAGACGATAGTGATGTGGTTCGCGGACATACAGCAGACGCACTTGAAAAGCTAACCCGAGCCAACCCTGCAGAAATGAAAAGTCATCTTCAAACTTTTATCCGATCGGCTCAGGAAGATCCTGTCGCCATGGTCCGGTGGCATATGGCGATGATCTTGGGTCACCTCTCGATGTATCGGGATTGGGTCGGTGAGTCCACTGAAGTCTTAATCGTCCTTTTGTCGGACAAGAGCGTATTTACGATTAGCTGGTCCATTGTGAGCCTATGTATCATTGCGAGACAATATCCTGCGAAAGTGGATGAAATTGTTAGGGCTGTCGCTCCATTGGAGGCATCTTCAAGTACGGCCATACGGTCCAAAGTTAGGCATGCTCTGCCGATTTTGACTGATAACCGGACACCCTTTCCAAAAGGGTGGATAAAGAGCGAGATTCTTCAGCAGAATCCTGTGCTTCATTCAAGCTAGTCCTTTTGAATCCTATCGCAGGCTTCGCCTGCGACCGAAAGCAGAGCTTTCGGACTCCACAGAAATTTTGGGCAACACCGCCCGGCGATGAAGTCGCCGGGCTACATAACTGCGCACCTGCGAGGCTAAAGCCAGCTTCAGCCGGCGTAAGCTGAGTAGCACGGACATTCATGTCCGTGCGGACACATCACAGGCTGCACCTGCTCCCGAAAGTAGAGCTTTCGGACTCCACATGAACTTCGAGCACTAACTCTGGGAATCAGCTTTCGAAAGACTGATCTGACGATGGAACATCTTGACTGAATGCGTCGTATTCAGGAGCTAGGTGCATAGGTACTCGGCCTTTAATAAGGACCGAAGAATCCATATGCTCAATCTTCTCTATCACTCCCTGCTCGTGGAACATGCTGATCAGCTTCCCTTCTTGATAGGGCAACCTCACCGTAAGAGCCTCAAATCTTTCGTAAAGCTCCTCTTCAGCGACGGAAAGCAATATTGGAATCCCCTCACCTGTCCGCGCCGAGATGGGTACCGCTCGATCGAACTCATCCAGCAAACCGGCAGGGATATCTCCATCCGAAAGAAGATCGATCTTATTCATCGCAGTAACCACGGGAAGCTCTCGAGCATGGATTTCTTCCAGCGTGTCGCGTACAACAACCGCATGTGAGAGCGCATTGGGATGGGAGATGTCCACTACATGGAGTAACAAATCAGCTTCAGCAATCTCCTCCAAAGTCGCTCTGAATGCAGCTACCAGTGTTGCGGGCAGCTTCTGGATGAAACCAACCGTATCTGTGATCAGCACACTATGACCTCCTGGCAACTCAATGCGTCTGGTTGTTGGGTCCAAGGTGGCGAAGAGTTGGTCGGCCACATACACATCCGAACCGCTTAGCTTGTTGATCAGGGTAGACTTGCCTGCATTTGTATAACCAACCAAAGCAATTGTGGGTATCTCGGCTTTTCGTCGACGGGAGCGGTATTGACTCCGATGTTGACGCACCTTCTCTAACTCACTCTTTAGCTTGGATATGCGCGCACCAATCACCCGGCGATCCACCTCCAATTGGGTCTCACCAGGACCCCGCAGACCAACGCCCCCTACTGACCCTGCTCGCCCGCCACCACCACCAGCCTGCCTTGCGAGGTGTGTCCAAGCTCGGGTTAATCGTGGCAGGAGGTACTCATACTGGGCAAGCTCGACCTGCAATGCTCCCTCCCGTGTGGATGCATGCTGAGCGAAGATATCCAGAATAAGTGCAGAACGGTCCAGAATTCTCACATCATCACCGAAAATCTTCTCCAATTCGCGCTGATGCCGTGGCGAGAGCTCATCATCGAAGAGCACAATGTCGGCTAGAGTCTCCTCAACCAAGTGCCTAACTTCTTGAACTTTTCCTGAGCGTAAGAATGTCTTGGGATCCGGATGTTTCAGTTTCTGAGTCGCTTGACCAACGACCGATAGACCAGCGGTATCTGCCAGCAACGCAAGCTCTATCAACGAGTCCTCCATAGACAGTTGACTCTGATTACCAGCAAGGTCGACACCAATAAGAAATGCCCTTTCCTTGGGTAGTTGGGTTGGCAAAGATGGTTTACTCATACTGCAACAAATCCTGTAATTGATAAGATACGATAACTCACATTTGAGTTAGTGTAAGCGAGTCTATCACTTTCGCCAAGGGTCAGCGAGCAGTGAGCCATTCTTGGAGCGTCCTTCCCACCTGTTCAAGACTCTCCGCCGAAACCTTGTCCAGAGTATCTTCGGTTGTGTGCCAATAGGCATAATCGAAGTCGATGATATCCACAGCTGGGATACCACGACGGATGAAAGGCACATGGTCATCGATGATCGTATATTTAGGCAAGCGAATAAAACTCTCATATCCAAGTTCTTCCGCAATTGTCCAGATTTGATGACTTAGGTCAAAATCCGAGTTATTTTCGAAGTAGATCCCCAAATCTGAATCTCCAACCATGTCGATGACAACAACCGCTTCTGGGTATTTCACCAATGTTTCCACAAAGTAAGTTGAACCAGCAACCCATTCCATGTCATCGATTCCACCACTGTCCTCCACATCAAAGAAAACGAGCCAGAGCGGTTGGTCAATTAAAGGTGGAAGCACCCTCGCTAGGTCTAGAAGCACGGCCACTCCGGAAGCACCGTCGTTCGCACCGGGGACAGGCTCGTCATAATGATCTGGATCTCGATTAGCCTTCGGACGTGTATCGTAATGCGCACCAAGGATAATCCATTCTCCATCTTCCAATCCGTTCTTGGCGATTATGTTCCTTCCGAGAATACCTTTATATGTAAATTTTTGTTCCTCTACTTCCCATTCCAGATCATTGAGTTCATCGATGATCCAATCCCCAGTCTCGCGGTGTCCTTCTGTTCCAGGGATGCGTGTGCCAAATTCCATCTGCTTCTCCACCAGTCTGAAAGCACGCTCCCCGTCGAAATACTTGGGTTCCGGATCCGTAATCGATCCACACGCCCCAATCAGCACGACAAATATCCACAAAAGTGCACATGTTTTCAATTTGAGTGTGACTGGGAATGACATTTCAGTGGTCAATTGTGCTTGAATCACCATTATAAATGGCTATGCGCAGCCCTTCGCCGGAATGCCTCCAGAACGCGTCAAAGGCATCGGATGCCCGTTGAGCGTAGGCTTTAGCACGTTCCCGGCGTTTACGCCGTAAACCATCATCCAACGGAGGTAGAATTCCCAAATTGGCCTTCATCGGCTGGAAGCGCTTCGATTCCGCATGCGTTACATAATGACATAACGCACCTAACATGGTCTCTTCGGGTAATGCAAGTGGCGTGTCTCCATTTGCAATCCTGACGGCATTGATACCAGCCAGAGCACCTGTCGCAATATTCCCAAGATATCCCTCAACACCAGTGATTTGGCCTGCCAAGAGCAAGTCCGACCGATCATGATGTTGAAGTGTTGGGCGTAGGATCTTTGGTGAGTTGACGAAAGTGTTTCGGTGCATCTGACCATAACGAGCAAACCGCGCATCTTCTAATCCGGGAATCATGCGCAATACTCGTCGCTGTTCGGGATAGGTTAGGTTTGTCTGGAACCCCACAAGGTTATAAAGGTCGCCCGCCAGATCATCCTGGCGAAGCTGGACCACAGCAAAGGGTCGCTTGCCGGAGCGCGGATCCTTCAAACCTACGGGGCGCATCGGGCCATATGCCAATGCCTGCTCACCTCGCCCTGCAATCACTTCGACAGGCAAACATCCCTCAAAATAATGGCTCATTCCGGCCTTGACACCACGCTCAATGGCTTGTTCGAATGAACGTAATGGGATTCTCTCAGCGGATAGAAGCGCTTCTACGAATCTTTTGTACTCCTCCTCATTGAATGGAGCGTTCAAGTAATCCCCCGCTTCATCCTCCCCTCTATCGTATCGAGAAGCGCGGAAAACAACTTCGTAATTGAGACTATCCGCCTCAACGATGGGAGAAAGCGCATCGAAAAAGTACAGGTGATCCTCCCCTGTGAGTTCAGCAAGTGCGCTGGAGAGACTGGCAGAAGTCAGTGGCCCACTGGCCAAGATTGTGAGGCCCTGAGGAATCTCTTGGACTTCTTCACGGATTACCTGAATATGGGGGTGATCATCCAGGTGTTCCGATACCAGCTTGGCGAAGCCAACCCGGTCAACGGCAAGCGCCGAGCCAGCGGGAACTGCCATCTTCCTTGCAACAGTAAGAAGAAGGGATCCCATTTTCTCCAACTCCAACATTAAAATGCCAGAAGCGCGATCCGGCAGCATGGATCCAAGTGAATTCGAACAGACCAATTCCCCTAGTTGATCGCTTTGATGGGCGCCTGTCTGAACTATAGGTCGCATCTCATATAGTCGAACGCTCAATCCACGTTCTGCGGCTTGCCAAGCGGCTTCACTGCCCGCTAAACCACCACCTACAACGGTCATGAAATCAGCCATGTAATGATTCTAACACGCAACTTTTGGCACGTATCTTGCAACCATATTGCGTACTGAAATTGGATACTATATACTCTCTTGCGAGGTTGACATGTTACAAGTCCAAGACCAATCACTTCGACCCCTCACTACAGCGCACCTGGCCCAAACCATGAGTCTACTGGTTCTCTCGAATGCCGAACTCCAAGAAAGGGTCGATTCTGAACTCTCCTCCAATCCCGCTCTTGAATTGCTCGAGGAAAGAGTGTGCCCCACTTGTCATCGGCCACTGGAAAGCAAAGGCACCTGCCCGGTCTGCAGCCTCGGCGACAGCCTTGCCGAAGAACCCATTGTCTTCCTCTCACCTCGAGAAGCGTTGCGTCCTATGCGGACGATCACAAAGGATGATCTTCCCTCCGATCGCGAACCAGCCGCGCCCGAGAGTCTGGCGATGAACGTTCTCCAGCAACTTGCCGCGGATTTAGAGACAGAAGACAGGCGGCTCGCAGCATATGTTCTGTCAAGCCTTGACGATGATGGTTTCCTGCAGGATCACCCAGCGATCATCGCTCGTACTACACGCACCTCATTACGACAAGTGCAGCGGGTACTCAATTTGATCGCACAAGCGGATCCTCCCGGTCTAGCAACGACCGGGCCGCGTGACGCTCTGCTTGCGCAGTTGAACCTTTACGATAACCGCTTACCGACAGTCATGCATGCTAAGCGTATTCTCGAGGAGACATTTAAAGAACTCGGAACTCGGGATTACGACGCCATCTCTAATAGATTAGATATTCCTGTTCATAAGATTCGCCAGTCAGTTCATTTCATTCATAACTCATTGAATCCATACCCAGGTCGCTCCTATTGGGGTTCCGGTCTTCAACCTCAGAGCCCTGATCCGAACGTTTATCACTCACCCGATATCCGCATATCACGGAATCCGACAGACCCCGACGGCGCCCTTCTCGTTGAAATCTTCACTCCATTAGCCGGCTGGCTTCGAGTAAACCCACTTTTCAAAAAGGCAATGGAGAAAGCGGAGTCTGCTTTATCTGAAGCCTGGTCGAAGCAATTAGAGCGCGCTACCTTATTTGTCAAGTGCTTGCAGCAGAGGAACAATACGATGCGTCGGCTCATGGAAATGCTTGTCTCTGAGCAACGTAGGTTTATACTTGAAGGGGATCGATTCTTGAAATCCATGACGCGAGCACAGGTCGCTGAGAAGATCGGAGTGCATGAGTCAACGATCTCCCGAGCAGTCGCCCATAAATCAGTGGAGTTGCCCGATGGTCGTATCATCCCTCTCAGCCGCTTCTTCGACCGCAGCCTTTCCGTTCGTGATCTCATAAAAGAGATCATCCAGAACGAATCACGACCTTTAACAGATGACGAGATCTCCGAGATCCTTAAGAAAGAGGGCGTTCAGGTAGCGCGAAGAACCGTGGCGAAATACCGATCCATTGAGGGAATCCTTCCCGCCCGGCTCAGGAAGCGGAAAGAGAAGCTCGCGTTATCCGGAGCATAGGTTTTGCCAAGATCTACTCCACCAGCTTATAGTCTGTCCAGCCTCTTCAAGCCAGATCCCTTTCGTGACTTTTTCAGGGTTCTGGCTGATTCACTGGATTCCTCCGTCGTTGTGCTTTCCGGCGACGGACGTCGCATGTTGGCTTCCAACCACGCATTTACACTGATTACTGGTTTTTCCCGATCTGAACTCGAGGATATGAAGTTCACACGTTTACTGGCAGGCGATGGGGGTGAACGCGCGATGGGCCAGATCCTGCTCGCTTGGGACAACCCTGAAACCTCCCTAAAAGATGTCCCCCTCCTTACACGAGAAGGCACGATCACCTTAATCGATATTGACGTGAGATCCATCGGGTCTTTGGGAACCGCACTGCTCTTGCTTTGCACTCCCGCTAGAACCAGAATGCGGTGGGAAGAAGAGAGGCTGGCAAGGGACGAACAACTCAACACCCTCGTCAGATTGTCGTCCATGCTCCTTGAGGAGCTAGAGGAGCCACTTCACGATATCCTAAGGACCGCAAAACCTTTGCTCTCTGCAGCGACGCTTGGTCTCTACAGGGTATCACCTCATAGCCCTGATTACATTCGAGAAGGCGATTTCCCATTGGACTTTCCTGAAACCCTTCCCACTACGGCAATAGAACCGCTAAAACCTGCAACCATATGGTCTTTGGGTCATCGCACGGAGCATGACCTGCAACGAGCAGCCAGATCTTCCGGGCTGTCCACACTTCGTACAGCCCCATTGGGTTCCGCAGAGGCATGGATCGGAGTCCTCGTAGCAGGCTGGCGCGAACCGGATGATATGCCTGATCAAGCTGAAGGATGGATGGAGTTCACCGCGAATCTGTGTCATACACTAATCCTCAGACATTTACTACGCCTTCAAGTGAATGAACTTGAGTTAGTAAATCGCCAACTGCAAGCTGAGCTCGGAGATCAGTTCTCAGCGGTCGATGATGGATTATTGGCGCTGGATGAGAACTTTATAGTTGTAAGGGTTAATCCTGCTGCAGCAAGAATGCTTGGGTATCATCCTGCAGAACTTCCGGGTCTATCCATTCGAGATGTCCTCGTAGGTGCAAAAGACGTCAACGCCACTCTCCTGGATGCGCTTGGGCACGACCGGGAAGCAGAACAATCACAGCTTACCCTCCACCGGCGTGATGGAACGCCTTTTCCAGTGCATCTTCGCGTCGTGCCGTTTTCTCATGACTACCCCTCGCGTCTACTCGTTATTCTCCAGGATCAATCCGAGCGTCAGGCCTATGAAGATCAGACGGAAGTGCTCGCGCAACGTGCTCTACTTGGGGATGTAACTGCAATCCTCGCCCATGAAGTCCGCAATCCCATCAACAACATTAGCACTGGCGTTCAGTTAGTCGCTTCTCGCCTGGGTGTTGACCACCCCCAGTACGACAATCTTGATAAACTGAAACGAGAATGTGATCGCTTGAATCAATTGCTGAGTGACGTCCTCTTCTTCGCCCGTCCGCTGGAGTTGAAGATGGAGCCGCTCGACCTCCCTGCCATGCTGAACCGGTTGCTTACCCGCTGGAACCCACGCTTGAACCAGGCTAAGGTCAAGTTCATCGCCAACTTCAGCGATGAGTTACCCTATGCCTTCGCCGATCCTCGAACGCTTGAGCAGGTATTCGTTAATTTGATATCCAACGCCTTGCAAGCCATGCCCGATGGTGGGACAATTTCATGCACAATCCATGAAATCACTTCCGCTCAGGGACCTATGCTAGAGATAACGATTGCGGATACGGGCGTAGGGATCCCTGAGGATAAGATCGAGAGAATATTCGACCCCTTCTTCACAACTAAGAAGGAGGGAACTGGACTTGGATTAGCGATTAGCCGGCGGATTCTCTCCGCCCATAAAGGGGCTATCTCCGTCAAGAGCTACACCAACGCTGGGACGGCTTTCACCATCCTCGTACCAGCCGTCGAAGCCTCCAATTGAGGAGCTTGTATGAGTGCTACTGTATTAGTCGTAGATGATGAGGAACTTGCTCGAAGCAACGTTTGTGAGATTTTACGTGACGCCGGATATGAAGCACTCGAAGCCGGTGACCTTAAAAGTGCAAATAAGTGTATCGATACTGGAGGCGCTGACATCATCCTCCTGGACGTCATGCTCCCTGATGGCTCTGGATTATCCCTCTTAGACCGTCTTTCCCTTGAAAACCCAAGTCCTCCAGTCATCCTGATCACAGCCTTCGGTGAGGTTGAAACTGCCGTGGAGGCGATGAAAAAAGGTGCTCAAGATTTCCTCCTCAAACCGCTCGACATGGATAGTCTTATCCAAGCCGTCGAAAAGGCCTATGAGGTCGTTGCACTTCGTCGTGAACTCGATATGCTGCGGCGATCTTCCAGCGATCAGATTGAGATGGTCCTCAGTGAAACTCCCGAAATGAAACGCATCATGATGGAGGCCGAGCGGGCTGCTTCTGCTCAAGCATCCGTTCTCATCACGGGCGAAACTGGTACCGGCAAGAACGTCCTCGCCCAGGCTATACGCATGATGGGACCCCGTGCGGATAAACCCTTCATACCCATCAATTGCCCTGCACTTCCCGATACGATGATCGAATCAGAACTCTTCGGGCATGAAGCGGGTGCATTCACAGGTGCACAAAAACGAAAACCCGGGCTGATCGAAGTTGCGGATGGCGGGATCCTTTTTCTGGATGAAATCGCTTCCACCAAACCCGAAATGCAGGCGAAGCTGCTCCGGGTGCTCGAAGATCGAATCTTCCGACGCGTGGGTGGCGTGAACGAGATCTCTGTAGATATCCAGATTCTGGCTGCATCCAACCGGGACTTAGAGGCGATGATCAAAGATGGTACATTCCGTGAAGATCTCTATTATCGATTGAAGGTCCTTGATCTTCACCTACCCCCATTACGCGATCACAAGGAGGACATTCCCGCCCTTGTAGGTAACTTCATCCGGCAGATTAATCTTCGGACTGGAAACACTGTTACTGGGATCACACCCAGGGCAATCGAAGCTCTCAAAGCCCACGATTGGCCTGGCAACATACGTGAGTTGAGCCACGTCATCGAGCGCGCAATGCTGCTTTGTGATGATGAAGTTATCGATCTTGGACACCTTCCTCCAGAGTTCCAAACTCCTTCAAAATAGAACCTCACTGGCATACTCCTTGCAACATTTGCCTCCAGAAAATTACCCTGGAGGCGATAATGATTCCACTGACATTTTCTGACATGCAGTTACTGATTGCAGCCGTTCTCTTCGTTCTTGGCTGTTTCAGTGTTGTGCTGGGCGTTTTTATTCTATTGGCGCGTGGCTATTCCCGAGAAATCCGGAGCATTGCGACCCATACTGCACGTCTGGGTCATAAAGGTCTCTCGCAAGAGGTCACTGGCCTAGTTGATAGCGCCTCAGGCCTAATCGGGGCAATCAACCAGCTGGTCAAAACCGCAAGTGGTGTTGGTGTTTTCCTCATCATCCTCGGGATGGTCATGATCACAGCTTCCTACTGGATTCTCACCCAGATACAAAATATTGTGGTTTAGGACATCTACCAAATGACATCTTCCAACGCAGAGGTTTTAGCCAGTCTCGGGAATTGGCTTGCTCCTGGCGATCTCTCAGAGATCTTGAGCAAGCTACTAAGAGTGCCCGAGGCCTGGAATCAACTCCATGATCCAGAGTTTCTCGCAAATGTGCTCGATGCAGAGGCAGAAGAAAAACTCTTGCCTGCTGCATTAGCGAGTCTTATGCGTGACGCCAACCCTCCTGTTTTCACTAATCCGCCATATCAAGACAACTCGGATTTGAGCCCTTCTCCCTTCTGGGAAGAAATGGGGCGACTATCCATCCCAGAGCGTGATTTCAAAGTGGTCGCGTGGATAGCTGATGAATTTATTCGCCAAATACAGCTCACCAGTTTGGATGGCGTGACTGAACACTTGATTGGTAATCCGATGCTCTGGCGTTCACCTCTCGCATGTGCTTGGCCATATTTACCCGAAAGTGATGACCTACTGAAGGCCTTGCTGACGAAGGACCCTCGGACTGGCACCATTCTAGCCATAAACGCGTTGCTAGTGAATGGAAATTCGGAAACTGCCGCCGAACACCTCTTGAATGCGATGGCACAGGCACCTCGTTTTGAGGTCCTTGATGTCCTGCAGTATTTGGAGCCCGAGACTTACAACATCCTGTGTGAAACTGCCCATGATTCCGGTCAACCTGAAACTCTCCAAGATGCTGGGGATTCTCTCGAAGCGCGTATTACCCAGGCCCTAATTGCTCAGGCGCAAGGTGATGCTGAAAGCGCGGCCGAGATCCTTCAAGTGGCAGGTGAGCTTTCGACATCATATGTAGCTCGAATTGAGGATTTCAAGGCTCAGGCGTCTCATAGTACCGAAGATCATCAGCAGGAATTGTTGGCATGGCAGCGAGCAAACGCTTTTGCGAGCACACCTCGAAGGCGTGCCATGCTTGCACTTTGCATGAGCGAACTGGGTAAACCGATCGAGGCAAAGGCTGAACTACTCTCGACTCCCGAAAGTTTCGAAGAGCAGATCGCGCTCGGCCTCCTGCAATCCGATGTCGGTGAGGACGATCTTGCACTCATGACTCTTCAATCAGCTGCTCAATGGATCCTCGATGAGCCGAAGTATGACATCCATTGGATGGATAGACTGGTAGGTGGACTGATTGAGTTAGGCGATCTCGAGACGACCTTGAAATTAGATGGTGCGATTCTCGACGTAATCCCATCGAATTCTGAGAAGATAACGGCGTATTCTAGAAGGCTGCTTGAAGCTGGTGATCCAATTTCCGCAGCCGAGAATGCACACATCGCACTTGCGCTATCACCTTCCTCCACCGAAACGCACAGGGTCCTTGCCTCAAGTCTTGAGGAATCCGGGAACGCTGCTGAAGCTCTTGCCCATTGGACAGCCATCGCTGAGAACGATGCGGATGCACAAATTCAGGTTGCACGTTGCGCCTATAAGGCTGGCTTCCTCGATCTGACCATCCACTTCGCAGAAGAGATACTCTCGCAAGATCCTGAATCTATTGACGGTCTCATCTTGATGGGTCAGGCATTGACAGCCGACGGGAAGTTTGAGGAGGCCCGCAGCCAACTTGAACGCGCTACCGATCTGGCGCCTAATAATCCAGAGACCTGGATTGCACTTGCCGACCATCATCACACATGCGGAGATATTGAAGCCGCTGGTCGGACACTAGCAGCTGCGGTCCAGCTCATACCTGGAAGTGTGGAGGTTTTACAGGCATATGCGGATTGGTTAAAAGAACAGGGGCGACTGAGCGAAGCCCTCGAATATGCCGAGCAAGCGAATAACCTTCAGCCCAAGAATTTTTATGTCCAGGTTACATATGGCGAGGCGCTTCTAGCTCTTGGTCATAAAGAGAAGGCGCTTCCAATTCTTCGGTATGCAGTATCGCAGAAACCAGCCAATTGGTTGAGCCTCCAGGCACTTGCCAGAACATATGAGGAGATTGGGGATCTACCTAAGGCGGTAGAGACGATTAACAAATTAACTGAACTTGTACCTTCAAGGGCGAAACTTCTGGCAGCGAGAATCTTTTTGCGGGCAGCACAGGCATCGGGTGATATGAGCCTCGTTAAACGTGGAAAGGCTTTTCTCTCGACCGCGATGGCAAAAGGGTTATCGGATCCCATTATTGGTTATTGGCAAGCATTTGCAGAGGAGTTAGAGGGCAACCACCTCCAAGCACTCCAGGGTTACCAAGCCTCTGCGAAAGACCTCCATGACCGAGATCCTGAAATGTATCACGAAGCCGCGCTTGGCATAGCTCGCACTGCCTTGGAGACAGACCAAGCCCCCCTCTCCATTCAGACATTACAAGACCTCCATGGACGATTTCCAGCCTCAATCCCCGGCATGGTCCTGTTATCTGAGGCTTTAATTAAATCTGGAGAGCAAGAAGAGGCAATTGGAATCGTCAAGCATGCTCTGACCATTGATCCCTGCAATCGGGAGGCGCTACGGCAAATTGCAACTATCGCTTCGGAAACCAATTCATGGGATTTGGCAACCGATGCAATTCAGAAAATGGTCGAACTGAATCCTGAGAATCCAAGAGCGTGGATCATATTTGCAGAGAATGCACAAGCCTCAGGCAACACATTGGAATCGCGAACTGCACTTGCACGTGCATTATGGATCAATCGACAGGACCCTCAACTCCTGGAGGAAGTATCGAATGTATTAAAGGATATGGGTGAGGCACAGTCATCAAAACGTGTGCTTCAGAGGGCAATGCTCTACGATCCCCAAAATCCCATCTTGCTGAAACAGTTCGCGGAAGCTGCAGAAGCTGCCGGAGATTTGGAAGCCGCGCAGATGGCTTGGTGCCGATCCGCACAATCAGAATCCGAAAACCCGGAAACGTTGAACAAGGCGGCTGAAGCGCTTTGGAAAATGGGAGAGAAACAATCAGCTATTGAGTTATGGAGCAGCGCATACAACCTCGAGACAACGGACCTGGCGGCACTGCGGAACCTTACAATGGCTTATCTGGCGCAAGGAGACCTTGAAGCAGCCAGGAGAATGAATATTGTGGCTATGCGAAAGGATCCGGGAAATCTGGAGCTGATTGTCGCTGCCGCTCGAGGTCTCATCCTCTCGGGAGCTCCACATCTGGCTCATGAAAACCTACAGAAAGCACTGCGGCGCTCACCAACAGATGAACTACTCGTCGCGTACGCTGATTGTTTAATCCAAATTGACCAACCAGAGCCTGCATTGGAAGTTCTTGAAAGCGTGATGGATAAGGAACAACCCCCAGAGCTTTGGTATTCACTTTACGCTATTGCTTCCGCCAAAATTGGAAACTTGACCCAGGCTCACTCAATCCTTACTTCTGCCTCGGAAATCGAATACAGAAACTCGGATGCAGTGATATCACACTCTTACGCAGCCGTGCTATTGGGTCTTTGGGACGATTCAATTCGTATCCTCAATCAACCTGTCGAAAAGGACCGCCAGGTTGATCTCCTCTTGGCAGAGGCATATGCCAGGATCCGTTCCTTGGAATTGAATGATATTTACTCGCAGGCAGAAGCTTCCGCACACAGCCCAACCAATTTACTCACGGATGAAGATAGCTCAGCGCGGATTTTGCAGCTCCTTGAGGCGGCCGGTGAGTATCTCGCCCCACTGGCTCGATTGAATGAACTGCAATTCCGTGCGGAATTGTTATCTCATACAACATCGAGCTCTTCAACAATTACGGAAGAAATCCTTGCCTCTCCGGATCTCTCTGTTGAAAAACTCGAAGCTGCCTGTCTGGCGAGCTTACGGACTGGTAATACAAAAGAAGCACTCGAGCTCCTGGCTCGAAGAGACGATATCGACCATGAGGGTATTTGGTTCGACATCATCGCAGGTCTTTGTCAGCAAATTCTCGGACATAATGAGCTTGCGCGACAAGCATACTCCACGGCCTGTGAGAATCTATTGATCCAACCCCTCGCACGATTCTTCCTCGCCAAGGAATGGTTAGCAGCTGGTGAGGAAACAAAGGCTATAGGCCAACTCAATTCAGCAATCGCACTATGGCCGGACGAAACAGCGTGGCAATATCAACTAGGTGCACTTTACCTCGATGCAGATGATCCTGATTCAGCCCTCCCACACCTACAAGAAGCCGTTGAACTCGATCCAGGGAATTCAACGTACGCTACTTGCCTGGCACGGGTCTATCGCGATACGGGTCATCTTTCGCAATCAATGAACCTGTACGATCAGGTGCTTCAATCAAATCCTTCCGATGGAAGAGTCTGGTCTGAAGCAGGCGATCTTGCCCTTGCAAACGGCGACCCGCGTAGTGCTGAATCATATTTTGAGCAGGCAAACACATTAATACCATCAGATCCTCAAATACTTGTTGGCATGTCCAAAGCCGCACTTTCCCTCGATAAAACGAAGGCTGCCCTCGATTGGATTAAGACAGCGGTACAGCTCGCCCCTGAGGATCCGGATGTGCTCATTGCCACAGGCGAGATCTTCGCAAGCCAAGGGAAATTCGATAAGGCCATCGCCAGTTATGAAGTCGCGATGTCAAAAGCTTCAAATCCCTTACCCGTCCAGATGGCGAGATGCCGTCTGCTAATCAAGGCAGGACGTGCGGAGGAAGCCGTAGCCGAGTTATCTAAGATCCTTGAAAAGGACCAGGCTCAAGAGTCAGCGTGGGCTGCATACGCAGAAGCCTACGAGGCAGCTGGCGATCTGAATGGAGCACTGGAAGCAGCCAGTAAGGCTGTAAACCTCGCTCCTAACAATCCATCCTATCGAATGTTGTTGGGAAGCTTGTGCCGAAAAGCTGGTCAGCTGGACCGCGCTTTGGATGAACTCTCGCAAGTCGAGCACAAGAACCCAACCAATGCACAGGTGCTTCTTGAAATGGGGTATCTATATGAAGATCGTCGTCAACTTCGCTACGCGTTGGACGCGTACCAAAGGGCCATCTCCATTGATAAGAATCTGATTCAGGCTTATTTCCGCTCCGGAATTCTGCTCAAGCAATTCAAATCGTATTCCGACGCGGGTGAGATGCTGAGTAGAGCAGTAGAACTTGATCCGAAAAATCCCGAAGCCTTACACCAACTGGCTGCTGTTCGTGCGCTTGAACTGGTCCATGGTGGAATCCCACAGACGGTGGTGTCGACATGATCGAACGAAGTACTTGCATTAATCTCATTCAAGCCTCTTTTTCTGTGAATCGGCTCGACTACGCCCGAACAGTCGCAGGTGACTGGCTTGCCACATGGCCTCAGGATGCAGAAGTCATCCTGCTCCTTGCTGAAGCTGAATTTCAAGATGGTCTTTATGCTCAAGCAATTGACCGTCTGATGCGCCTGATAGAGTTAGATCCTGAATATATCGAGGCCTATCAGTTATTAGCAGAAGCTTATTTCGCTGCTGGAGACCCGCACCGTGGTCAAGTATATGACGCTTGTAGAAGGGTCTTGGAAGGCGATGCGGTCCAGGATAAAAGCATCCCTCGATGGGCACGCCCTCTTTCACGAGCTATGGAATCCATCGATAACGGCAACCACAAAAAAGCAATGTCCCAGGCAAAATCTGCCATGGAGGCTGATCCGAACTTGACACTACCAACCCTGATAAGGGTTCGTGCGTACGAATTAGGTGGGAAACCAGATAAAGCTCTCGAGATCGCCAGTGTCGGTCATGACCGATGGCCTAGTTGTATTTACTTCCGTCTCCTCATTGCGCTCGATCTCATCCAACATGATGAACCCAGGCGTGGGGTGGACCAGCTGCATAAGATCGCAGGTGATGACCCAACGGGTCGAATCGTTAGCAGATATCTTGACTCACAACATCCTTATAGGAGCCTTTGGCCTGAACGAATGACTGGACAGCTGAGTCGCCCAATTCCTGCAGAGGTGTTCGCGATCCTCGGCGCAAATCGAATTCCCGCACAGAGTACTGTGCCCGGCCCTATGCTCACACAAAGTCAGATAAAGAGTAGTCACATCGAGAGCATACCCTCCGACCTCTATAGTCCAGTCCAATTTGACCCACAGTGGCCTGAAGACCACTCGGAGGATACCTTAGGAACACAATCCGAACCTCAATCAGGAGGAAAAGCTCGGACTACAGGGGATATACCGAAGGAAGAGGAAATCCTCCTTCATGCTCAACGGGAGTTTACGCGGCTTGCAGCTCGTCTTAAAGTTCGCTCGCATAAAAAGACAGAAGATGTTCGAGTGCCTGCTTACATCGTGCTATCATCACGCACCCGCCTCATCGAAATCTTTGGTGAGGAGAAATTCCGGCGAATCAATGAAGCCATTCAAGGCCTGGTCGAAATTGTGAATCAACGTCCAGGCTGGCATTCTTATGGATTGTTTGTTGATGATGTCTTGTCCTGTGAGCCATTTGGTCTCTCCCCTGTTGACCCAAGAAATCCTTGGAAAATTAAGCTTTGCCTCACTGACCTTGATGCTGTTCTGCAGAATCAGGGCGAGATGATCGGCTCGGTCCTCATCGTGGGAGGGCATGAAATTGTTCCTTTTCATATGCTCCCCAATCCTACCGATGACGATGACGATATGATCCCTTCAGATAATCCTTATTCAACGACGGATTCAAACTATTTTGCACCAGAGTGGCCAGTGGGACGGTTCCCTACTGATGCTGATCCTGATTTACTTGTTGACTTAATTCGCGCAGCAATTGACGAACACACAATCACCCTGCAGGAGAGTGGTCCGGTTAACCGGCTCGTTGGATGGATACGTCGCATTCTCAACCGCATCTTTCAATCGAGGCCATCAGCAACGGGCTATTCCGCCAGTATCTGGCGTAAGGCTTCGCTTGCGGTTTTTCGCGCCATTGGAAATCCACGCTCCATGGTGACCTCCCCACCCGCTGAAGCAGGCGCTCTCCCATCGCGGCTTAATAGGCCCACATTGTTGTCTTATTACAATCTACATGGATTAGAGGATTCTCCTGAATGGTTCGGGCAACGAGATCCGATTGGCGATAGTTACTCGTCGCTCGACTTCCCTATTGCATTACGCCCTCAAGACATCACAAACAGCGGCCGCTCACCACGCGTTGTCTTTACCGAAGCTTGCTATGGAGCCCATGTGCTCCAGAAGACCAGCCAAAGTGCGATCTGCTTAAGGTTCCTGGAATCTGGAAGTCAAGCTGTTGTTGGATCAACGAAGATCTCATACGGTTCGGTCACACCGCCACTTATCGCAGCCGATTTATTAGGACGTCTCTTCTGGGATGACCTGAATAAGGGCTTACCGGTAGGCGAGGCATTAAGGCGGGCAAAACTGCAATTGGCGGCTGAGATGCATCAACGTCAGGGTTACCTCGACGGTGAAGACCAAAAATCATTGATCTCATTCGTCCTTTACGGCGATCCGCTCTTTGTGCCCCAGACCCGGAATGCTCAGACCGAATCGAAGGTGATCCTGAGGAAAAAGACAAGACCTGCAATGATGAAGACTGCCTGCGCACGTGGTGGAACCCCTCTAAAGCCAGAGGAAATTGAGCCCGTAATGCTTAACAAGGTTCGGTCAATTGTCACGAGTTATCTTCCTGGCATGTCGGATGCTCAATGTAAGATCCACCATCAGCGGCATGAATGTGACGGTACCGACCACCTCTGCCCTACTCATCAACTGAATATGAGTAAAGCTCCTCGAAATTCACAACCCACTGTGGTCGTAACCTTCTCTAAACACATAGCTGCAGGCGATAGAAGCCATCCGCATTTCGCCAGACTCACTATGGATGATCAAGGAAAGGTCCTCAAACTAGCTGTATCCAGATGAGATCTAATCGGCATACATCTTGCATTAATTCAGCTAGAAAGGATGGACCGATCCATGCCCAAGCCGATTCCTGAACTCGGTTACCATTACTACCCTGATGACCGCCATTTCACCGAGAAGGATCTCGAACTCTGGCTGCCAATTCTAGAAAACCTCGGTGCAAACTGGCTCACTATCCGCACCTCACACCGCAGGGCGATCCCCGAGGGTTTCATCCGGGGGTTAACCGCAGCCGGAATACATCCAGTGCTGCACATCACATCTCCATTGGGTAGTATTCAAGCATCGGATCTTGAACCACTCTTCAGAGTATACGCTCGCTGGGGCGTTCGTCATGTTATTCTCTTCGACCGCCCTAATCTGCAAATCCAATGGGGCAGTGATGGCTGGAGCCGTAAGGATCTGGTGGAAAGATTCCTGGACTTGTATCTTCCAATCCTGAACGCTCAACAATCAAGCGGATTGGTTCCAATATTGCCTCCCTTGGAACCAGGCGGAGATTATTGGGACACATCCTTCCTAGAGGGATTGTTGTATGCTATCAGCCGCCGCAGTCAACGGACCCTTCTCGATCAGCTCTCACTATCCATGTATGCCTGGACCTTCGGAAAGGCTCTGGATTGGGGCGCTGGTGGTCCAGCGCGTTGGGTTGAAACACATCCATACCATACACCTGAAGGTTCGCAGGATCATCTTGGATTACGGATTATGGATTGGTATGCCTATATTGCTGAGGGAGTGACAGGACGAAATTCGCCCCTCCTAGTGATTGCGGGAGGTGAGGCACCTATTCACCAGGGCTCACAGTTCACTGCTGAGCAACATGCCGAACGCAACGGATCGATCTTTCGAATCCTGGAAGCAGGGGAACTTCCCCCCTCTTTGAAGTGTTTTTGTTTCTACGTGCTTGCGACGGAGCCTACCCATCCACACGCATCTGCCGCATGGTTCCCTCAAGAGCAAGATCCGCTGCCTGCGGTTAAGCAACTCCAGCGCCTTGTCGCTTCAACAAAGAAGGGTTCCAGGAAACCGCTGCGACACTACGTTCTCCTACCCGATCCCTCAGTCAAGGATGTTTCCATCGATTGGGAAGACCTTGCTACCAGGATCCGTAAGACGAAACCTGTCATTGGATTCTCGACCGAAGAGGCGCAACTTGCGCAACAGGTCACCCTTGTTGGTGGTGAAGAACTAACTTCATCCTCCATCGAAAAACACCTGCGCGAGGTCGGATGTATGGTTGAACGAATTGCTGAAAGCCAGAAACCATTCGCCTCGGATGAGGCGGTTGATTTAACTGGGTTTATGTCTATGTTTGTAGGAGAGAATCATGCATGAGTTAATTCCAAGCACACCTACTCGTTCCCCCACCCCCAAATTGGAGCCCACACCTATTGGGCATGCAGATGTTAAAGTACTTGGGCTCGGCGGAGCAGGATCGAATGCCGTTAATCGGATGATCGAATTGGGGCTCTCTGGAGTCGACTTCATTGCTGCGAATACCGATAAACAGGCTCTCAACTCAAGCCTAGCACCGACACGAATCCAATTGGGGCCTCGAAGCACTCGCGGCCTCGGCGCTGGCGGCGATCCCCGCATCGGTGCAACGGCGGCACTGGAGAGCAACCAGGATCTTACTGCCGCTCTCAGAGGCGCAGATATGGTCTTTATCACCGCTGGGATGGGTGGTGGAACAGGGACTGGGGCTGCGCCCATTGCCGCGGAGATCGCACGTGAAAATGGCGCTGTTGTGATCGCGGTTGTGACAATGCCATTCAGCTTTGAAATGACACGAAGGGCGGAGAATGCAAATCTTGGCATCCAGAAACTTCAGCCCCACACGCATACGCTGATCACCGTTCCGAATGATAAGTTACTTCAGATTGTCCCGAAGGATCTCAGCTTGGAAATTGCATTCCGGTTAGCGGATGATGTGCTCCGCCAGGGCGTCCAAGGGATATCCGAGTTGATCACACGTCCAGGCTTAATCAATGTCGATTTTGCCCATGTCCGCAAACTGCTGCTCAACGGTGGTGGAGGATATCTCGCCATTGGGCTAGGTGAAGGGCCTGAAAAGGCTCACAATGCCATTCAACAAGCGCTCAACCACCCTCTCCTCGAGCTCAATAGCCTGGACCAGGCAACGGGAATTCTCGTCCAATTTACGGGTGGAGACGAATTAACACTCTATGAAATCGGTGAGGCAGTAAACGAGCTGCGCAACACGCTTTCGACGAATGTCGACATTATCCTGGGGGCAACGACAGAGCCCTCCATGGCTGGAAGGACACAGGTAATCCTGATTGTCACCGGAATTGGCGCTTATCCGATGAGAGGGATGGCCAGAAAACTCGTAGCGGAAAGACAGGTCGAAGAAGGAATGGTCTCTGAACTACCCGCTGTAGACGACCTTGACGTTCCAGCCTTCATTCGAAAACGCCTGGCTATCGGCTGAATTAGGAGGTGCATATATGGATTCCAGTGCGGTTGACAAAATCAGTCGTAAAGTTTCGAAACAGTTTCCCGAGATGAAAGGGGTTCGACCAACCGTCCGGCGTGAAAACGGAAAGGGAGAACCAAGCTACGTTCTCACATATAAGGGGAAGATTGAGCTACCAGGGGGTCGAAAAATGAATCGGATCGTTCGAGTTGTGGCAAATGAAAATGGCAAGGTTCTCCGAATGAGCACCTCAAAATGATAAGCAGTCTCATCACACAAGGTTCTCTCATATTCCGCATCGCCTTTTGGCGCTTGGTCGCGAGCGCAGCTGAATTCGCCATTCATCACAGGATCACAATTCAGAAGTTTATGCCGCTTGGAATGATCATTGGCTGCGGCTCTGCTGCATACCTGATTGGTCGTTTAGTAGGCGAGATCATCAGAGCCGCACTTATTTGAGTGTATTGGACATCGCAGTTCCCCATGAACGAGAGCGTTTGCTTATGGCTCGCGTTCTTTTTTAATACCCCCATAATTTCCATTAGGGACATAATTGCAGTCAGCCATCGCTCAGAGTACAATCGAACGGACAAACCATTGAACCTTATGGCCAGAAACCATGATGAAAAGACCAACCGGCCTCATCATCATCTTCGTCATTGTCGCTTGTTTTATCCTTGGCGTGCTCAATGTCCTCCTACAATCGCGAAGTGATGACGGCCAATCGATCACACCTTTGCCCCCCACCCCCACAGGTGAATTGGCGGAATCCTCAGTAAAGAGTATTCTAATCGTCGGTGTAGACGATCTTGATTCGAATAATCCAGAACTGCGCTCAGTTTGGATCGCAGTCTTCCGCACTCCGGTGCAAGAACTCTACATGCATGGTATCCCATTGGATATTAAAGTGTCCGCTGCAGACGGTACTTCACTCGAGGACCTATTCATACTCTCACCAGAGGGTCAGTTAACCGACATATTCCAGAACGCCATTTATCAAATTCTTCCTGTGCAACCAGACCTGATCGTCGTTCTAGATGACGTCGCCTTTGCTACGCTTGTGGATTTCCTCGGAGGCGTCAACATCGATGGAGCTCCTCTTGACGGCCAAGGGATTTTGGATACGCTTCGGTTGTTCTCAGATGACTCAGAATCACTTCTAAGAAATCAAGAAAATATCCTTAGGTTGATGGTGCCATTGATTCTTGCTCAACCTGAATCACCCGAATTAACAGTTCTCATGGACCTCATTCCACGGCATGTATATTTATCTAGAGATGCGAGCGAGGCGATTGCTTTTATTTATCCATTACGGAGTCTTTACTCCGACTCCATCTTCTTTATCTTAGTCGACACAGAGTGAAAACAGCATAATTTAATGGCTATGCGCAAAGAATTGGCATTTTCCACTGGTTAAATAGCTTCGTAAATATCAAACTTAGGACTTGAGATTCCAGTAAAACGCATATATCCTAATAATGTTCTGCGATGGAAATTTTTAGCCGGGTTGATTTTCCAGATCTTATTCAAACCAAGGGGATTCGAAAAGGAGGTGATGCCGGTCCAGCTACCGGACACAATACCCACACCCATTGACCGATTTGAAGGAGGAGAAAAATGAAATACAGAATTTTACTTGGCCTGATGGTCTTAGGGATCATCCTCGCTGCATGTGCTGCGCCAGCCGACGAAGAAGAAGCGGCAGCCGGAACACTCACTGATCTTGGAGGACGGGAGATCCGCATCGCAGTGGAGAATGCTTATCCACCTTTCAACAGTATTGATGCTGATACGAATGAAGCCGTTGGGTGGGATTATGACACCTGGAGGGAGATCTGCGAGCGGCTGAATTGTGAACCTAACTTCGTCGTAGCTGCGTGGGACGGTCTCTTCGAAGCATTGGCTGCGGAGGAATATGATGTTGCTGCCGACGGTATCACCATAAAGGTCAGCCGCACAGAACGAGTCGCATTCTCCAATCCCTATATGAACATTGGCCAGGTCATCCTCGTTCGGGTCGATGAGACCGAAGTCATGAACGAAGATGACCTTGTTGATATGGAAGATAAAATTGTGGGCGTCCAGCTTGGCACGACCAATGAGTTTGTGGCGATCGATCTCGTTGGCGAAGATCGAATACGCAGTTTCGATACTTTCGATCTACCTGTCCTCGCGCTGATGAGTGGTGACGTCGACGCCGTCATTATCGACACCGTTGCTGCCGGCGGTTTCATGAACGAGAATCCAGGTGAGATGAAGGTCGTCGATCAAATCACCAGCGGGGAATTACTCGGCTTCGCATACCCACATGAGAGTGATCTGATCGTTTCGGTAAACTGGGCCATGAGAGAGATGTTCACCGACGGCACATTGGACACACTTTGCGTGAAATGGGTCGGCACGAAGTGCGATCCTACAATTGAGTAGCATTTTAAAGAACCATTAAGTATCATGATGGGCTGCGGGAACTATCAATCCCGCAGCCCAAATAGAACTTACTTGCTCATTCCCCAATTATCACCTATCAAATCCATTCCATTTAGGAGGAAAATTGGATACAACGGAACAAGTTAATAAACGCAAACCCAGGCTCATTCCTATTGACATGGAGGCCATCGACTTCCCCTGGTGGGCTTTGCTCATTATCATTTTCATGCTCATCGGTGCATTTCTTATTGCCTTTCTACCGCGCTACCAAGATGCATTCTTATTCCTCTTTGCAGGTGTAGGAATGACGATAGGCATAACCATTGCCTCGTTCTCTATGGCCTTGATTCTTGGATTGATCGCAGGGCTTGGAAGAGTCTCTAAGAACGTTGTCTTTCGCACTTTCGCGTCCTTTTACGTGGAAATTGTACGCGGGATTCCACTTCTCGTGTTGATCATTTACTTTGCATTCGTCGCAACAGAAATTCTAGTCAACATCGTGAATTGGATAGGAGTTGGGATGACGAGTTTCCTGGCTATCGGTCCATTACTTAACATTGGGGAGGCTCTCTCAGATCTGCATATCCAGGATGTACCAATGTGGTTACGAGCAGTATTCGGTCTCGCATTCGGGTATGGCGCATATGAAGCTGAAGTGTTCCGTGCCGGCATTGAATCGATTTCCAAGGGTCAAATGGAAGCAGCGCGCTCATTAGGGATGACCTACGGCCAGGCGATGCGGCACATCATCCTTCCGCAGGCCATCCGCCGTGTACTCCCACCATTTGGGAACGACTTCATCTCGATGCTGAAAGACTCATCCCTGGTATCCGTGCTGGCAGTCCGAGAATTGACGCACCTAGGAAAACTCAATCGCGCGCGCACATTCCGTACTTTTGAGACATGGAATACCGTAGCGTTTCTCTACCTGATATTGACCTTAAGCCTATCCTTTGTGGTAAAAATCATCGAAAGGAGAATGGCTTATGAGGAATGACGTTTTCGACACAAAGGGCGATCAAAACATCATCCAGATCACTAATGTTTATAAAAGTTTCGGTGATGTTAAAGCTCTTATAGACGTCAGCTTGACCATTCAACGTCGTGAGGTTTGTTTTATCTTTGGTCCAAGCGGTGGAGGCAAAAGCACATTATTGCGTTGCATCAATCAACTCGAGACCCTTGATAGCGGAAAGGTCATCGTCGATGGTGTCGACGTCACAGATCCAGAGGCGGATCTTAATGAAGTCAGAGCAGAAGTGGGAATGGTCTTCCAGCTTTTCAACCTGTTTCCCCACCTAACAGTAATGGAGAACATCGTCCTCGCTCAAAAGTTAGTGAGAAATCGCGATGAAGAAGAAGCCAGTGAAAGAGCTATTCGCCTTCTCCAACGGGTGGGGATGCCCGAGAAAGCAGATGCCCAACCCAGTCAGCTTTCTGGTGGGCAAAAACAGCGTGTGGCCATTGCACGCGCACTCGCCATGGATCCGAAGATCATGCTCTTTGACGAACCGACATCAGCATTGGATCCTGAGATGATTAAAGAAGTGCTCGAAGCTATGCAGGACCTCGCAACTGAAGGCATGACGATGGTTGTTGTATCGCATGAGATGGGTTTTGCGAAAGCCGCTGCGGATCGAATGGTCTTTCTTGCAGATGGCCGGATTATAGAGATTGGCACACCAGAGGAACTCTTCACGGAACCGCGAGAAGATAGAACAAAGGAATTCTTCAATCAGATCCTAATGTAAAAATGGGAACCCACACTGGGCTCCCAATACGAATGCGCTGGGCGGGAGTTGAACCCGCACGCCTTTCGGCACATGGCCCTCAACCATGCCTGTCTGCCAATTCCAGCACCAGCGCGTGATAAAAGTTAAGATCGGGGGTATTATAGCCCACGGTATCCAAGTGTCAACCCAAAGCCCGTGATGTCTCTCAAGGAGTGAACTCTGCAATGAGAATCGTGCTCGATGCAATGGGAACGGATACGCATCCTGAGCCGGAAGTTTTAGCTGCGATTGAAGCCGGCGATCGTTGGGGAGATCCCATTCTCTTAACGGGACCTGAAGACGTGCTTAAACCCAGGTTGGAATCTCTCGAATATGATCCCCACATGGTGAAGATCATCCACGCTCCAGAGGTTCTGGAGATGTCGGACAAACCTGCCAGGACTGCTCGGGGAAAACCGGAAAACTCCATGGCAGTCGGAATGGAGCTGCTTAAGGCAGGCGAAGCTGACGCATTTGTCACTGCCGGTAATACCGGAGGTGCGATGGCAAATGCGCTTTTTCGTCTTGGGCGATTTAAGGGTGTAAAGCGCCCCGCCCTTGGCACGATATTCCCTGTCCAGGACGGCTACGCCATTATCATCGATATCGGCGCCAACACCGACTGTAAACCGACCTACCTTTTGCAATTCGCTGTATTCGGTTCCGTGTATGCCGAACTCATCCTGGGTAGGACCAATCCACGGATCGGTTTGGTGTCGAACGGCGAGGAACCAGGGAAAGGCAACTCGTTAGTGAAGGATACATTCCCCATCCTCGAAAAAGCCAATTTGAACTTCGTTGGCAACCTAGAACCAAAAGAGCTCTTGGCCGGTCATGCCGATGTCGCTGTGACTGATGGCTTCACGGGCAATGTCATCATTAAAACTAGCGAAGCAGTTGCTAAACTGCTCACTGACCTTTTGCGCACTGAAATCACCTCTAGGCCTACAACTGCCATTGGTGGTATGCTCGCGCGTCCAGCATTCCGTCGAGTCGCTGAAATCCTCGATCCTTTTGAATATGGCGCGGCACCACTTCTGGGAGTGGAAGGCCTAGTTTTTATCGGTCATGGTCGTTCGGACTCAAGGGCGCTGGTAAACTCAATACGCGTCGCCAGAGATGCCGTAGAAAGAAACCTATTAGGAACTCTGAAGGACGCGTTAACTACACGCATCTAACAAAATTGTTGCTTCGAGGTGAAACGTTGAACCACTCACAAAACCACAATGAACGTGCTGTTATTACGGGTCTCGGTGTTGCAACCGCCCTAGGTCTGGGTTTAGACCGGTTCTGGGATTCGCTGCTCGCGGGTGAATCAGGCATTAGGACGATCACACGTTTCGACGCCAGTGAGCTCCCATGTCAGATTGCTGGCGAGGTTTCCGAGTATGAACCTGCTGATCACTTCAAGTTGAAGGACGCGCGCAAAATGGCGCGTGCCTCACAACTTGCAATTGTCAGTGCCAGGAGTGCAGTGGCAGATTCGGGGTTGACCCTGCCATTCAGCAACCCAGGTCGAGTTGGTGTTTGTATCGGTACGGGCGTCGGAGGGCTTGATAAAGCTGAGGACGGAATTGAGGAAATTCGTGCTAAAGGAATTTCCCGTTTAAGTCCATTCGCATTGCCTATTTCCATTCCCAATATGCCAGCGTTCCATATCACTGGCGAATTCGGGGCATCTGGACCCAACCTTACCATCACCACCGCGTGCGCTACAGGTACCCAGGCTGTAGGAGAGGGAGCACAACTCATCCGCGATGGAAGAGCCGATATCGTCATAGCAGGTGGCACAGAATCAATTCTGCGATTCTTCGCAGTCGGCGCATTCACACAAATGCGCGCCATGCCAACGAATTTCAACGATGATCCAGCGAAGGCCTCTCGACCTTTTGACGCCAAGCGCGAGGGTTTCGTATTCTCAGAAGGAGCGGCATGCCTCGTACTGGAACGACTTGATCTCGCAATTGAACGCAATGCCCACATCTACGCTGAAGTAACGGGACACGCATCCTCGAGTGATGGCTTCCACATGGCAGCGCCAGACCCCGAAGCAAAAGCTCCGATTCAGTCCATGATTTGGGCTCTTGAAGATGCGGGTCTCAAACCTGAAGACATCGATTACATCAACGCTCATGGAACATCGACTCCATTAAATGATGCAGTTGAGACCTACGCCATCAAGCAAGTTTTCGGTGAAGGAGCCTACAATATTCCTATCTCCTCGACAAAATCGATGATTGGACATGCGCTTGGTGCTGCAGGTGGAATTGAGGCCGTGGTCAGCGCTTTAACGATCGATAGGCAACTGATCCACCCAACGATCAATTACGAGTTCCCTGATCCCGATTGTGATCTCGATTATGTTCCTAATCAGACGCGAGATGCTAAAGTAGAACATGTATTGTCGAACTCATTTGGTCTGGGATCTCAAAATGCATGCCTCATCCTTAGCCGTGTTGATGTGTAACCAATAGCTCAATAACGCGATCGGCCAGTGAATACATTAATTGGAAAATAACTGACAACCATGGCTATCAAGCTCGACGGCTATTATGGACTTCAACCTAAGATAAAATCAATCGAAATAATAATTAGGAGACAAGATGCGGCGACTCGCCAATGAAACTGCTATAAAGAGAAAGGCAACTCTCGGAAGATTCCTAACGTACGCAGGATTCGGGATCATGGGCATTGGATTGGTGATCTCATTCACCCAAACGCAATATTCCAGTTTTATCCTTCTTTTTGCACTTCTAGGAGTAATCCTATCCCAAATTGGCATGATGATGACCAATCGTTGGGGTCGGAGTCCACGGATCGATGAGGTCATTGACCGCAGCTTGAAAGGTTTGAGCGACCAATATTCGGTATTTCATTACGTCCTCGGAGCGGACCATGTCTTGGTTTGCCCCGCCGGAATCTATACCCTAGTAACCTCACTTCTTGATGGCGAGATGAATTACGAGGAAGGAAATTGGTGGCAGACGCGAATTCGAAGGGGCCGCCCACGAAAAAAGGCCCAGAAGAATCTGGATTCAGAAGTTAAGATTGAAGTTAATTCCACCCAGAAAGCGTTGAATAAACGAGTGAAGGATACTGAAGTCCCGGATGTGGGCGCAATTTTGGTGTTCGTTCACCCCGATGCTGCCGTCCATTCGGAGGGAGTTCCCTACCCCACAATGCATCTGAAGAAACTGAAATCATTCCTCAGAAAGCTTGACAAGGGTCCGACGCTAACTCTGGAGACGGTTGGTCAATTGAGTGAAACTCTTGGCCTGATATAAAAAAACGGTGCGAGATCACCTCGCACCATTTTTCCCCTCAATTGTTTCAGCTACCTAGAAATTCATCCAGTGATTCTTTACTGATGCGGTAAGCACTCCCGATCTTCTTTGCCTTGATATCACCAGCCTCGATTGCGGCAACAACATCCTCTTCTGCCACTTTCAAGTAGGATGCAGCTTCCGAGGGTGTCATCACTGGCGGAGGCTCAGGACCGCTTGGTGCCCCTGCTTCAGTACCTGCAGCGCCTTTCTTCAATGATTCGCTCAACGCCTCGCCGATGCCCATACCAGCTCCGATGCCGGCCGTTAATCCAGCGCCTCCTGCCGGATTTTGAGCGGCATCCCGCATCGCATCTGCAGCCTGGAGTTGGGTGTAGGTTGCCATATCGAGCATACCCATAGCACGCAATTCCTCTGCGGAACGATCAGAGGGTTTCAAGCTCTCAATGTAGAATGACTTCAACGTCAGACCCACCGCCCTGAAGTCATCTTGAGCTTTCGCTCTAACCCCCGTTCCCAACTCTTCAACCAATGCGATGAGCTCAGGAACGCTGGTCGCTTCAGTCGTCTCACCAAGCAGGTCTTGGAGCTTGGAAAGTAACATTGCCCGAAGACGAGCGCGGATTTCTTCCGTCCGGTATGCACCTGATGCACCGACGATTTGGGTTACAAACTGCTGAGGGTCATAGACCTGGAAGCTGTAAGTGCCGTAACCCTGAAGCAGTGCGACTCCCAATCCCATTCCAGGATTTCGAACGATAATTGGCTGCGGTGTGCCCCATTTCTCGTCCACAAACTCACGCATTGAAATGTAATAGACCTCTGCTGTGAAAGGTGTACGGTTACCGAAGGCCTTACCGATCAGGTCAATCAAAAGGGGAATGTTGGCAGTTGTGATCGTATGCCGGCCAGGTCCAAAAGTGTCAAGGGCCCTACCATCCCGGAAGAATGTCGCCGTTTGTGACTCCCTCACGATCACCTGACTGCCGATGCGGAAATCGCCCGATCCATCCTCAGGGAACCGGTGCACAATTTCATCCCGCATCTCATCCGGATATTCAACAACATCGAAAATTCTTGCCATGACTTATCTCCTCTCCTAGCTTATTAGACTAAGTGGCCAAGATCACTTCTGATCGTCGGTCGAAAGTCTCCAAGGCCTCCTGACACAGTCCAACAAGATGTCGTATCGATGCTGGAAGCCCATCCGTCTCAAGGGACGCTTCAACGTTGTCAACCGCCCGAGTCACATCATCGACATTTTCTAGAAGCGCAATGTCATACTCGTAAAGCTTTTCTAACTCATCGGAATTGATGCGAACTGCATCAAAAAAACCTGCATAACCATACTCTGCTCGGCGTAACCGGTCAGTGAAGATTCGCATTTTTATTGCTGCCTCTTCAAGGTCATCCAAGTATTCCAACTTACCTAAGCCAATCATTTGGCGCTGGATTGCTGATACACGCGACCATTGTTCTTCATATCGCATAGCAATGTTCTCACGCAGGATCTTGTCCGCTTCCCTGCGATTCTCACGGTCGAAATAGCCTACATATTGTGACAGTGTATTTCGTATCTTCCCAATTAAATCCTTTCCTTCGGTTATCTTATCCAACGGATCGCTCATGTCGCTCATGCCGTTCTCCCTTCTCAACGAGCTATTAACCTGAATTGATTATAACGAGGTTGTCCACCAGGGGCAAACATCGGGCTGACTGGTCGCTGACATGAAGACTAAGTGCGAAAGTATGCAAGTATACATTTCATTGAGAACACGTCAGATTGACTGTCAATAACGGGCCCGATGTATTACGACATAGTTGCATTACCGTCTCGTTTTTCTGACATATCCGGACTCAACTTTGACGTTACATGGAAATCACCGGTTGATAGAAGTATAATCAATGACACACTTCAAAGAGTAAGGAGAAACTGATGACCCTCACAAAAACCCTTACGAAAGTCTCCCAGATCCTAAATGGGGGCATTCAGCTGACGGATGGTCATCAAGTGGGGATCAAGGATCAGCGAAGTTTACAGGAAAATATTGAAGGACTCGTTAAGCTTGCTATATTCGGAGAAGATGAAGAACGTGCGGTCGCAAGATGGCTTGTGCGCGAGTGTGCACTCGCGGTAGGTATCTACCCTGCTTCCATCCATAACTTCTATCATGCCCGCGGGCTTCGGAAGATGCGTGACGATTTCACCGTTCCAGCACTGAACTTACGTGTCCTTCCATTCCATGCGGGAAGAGCAGTCTTTCGAATATGCGATGACTTGGATGCCAGGGCCATAATTTTCGAAATCGCCCGATCCGAAATCGGTTACACAAATCAGGCGCCTTCCGAATACGCTTCCTCCATTCTCGGCGCTGCCATCGCTGAAGGCTACCAAGGACCCATCTTCATCCAGGGAGATCACTTCCAAATTGGAGCGAAGCGGTTCCAAGACAATCCTGAGCTTGAGCTTGAGACTGTGCGAAACCTCTCGGAGGCATCAGTCCAAGCTGGCTTTTTCAACATCGACATTGATACTTCAACCTTGGTCGATCTCTCTAAGGCTACCATAACAGAGCAGCAGGAGATTAACTACAGGTTGAGCGCAGAATTGGCAGCATACATTCGTGGGATTGAACCGGAAGGTGTAACGGTTTCACTCGGCGGAGAGATCGGCGAAGTAGGTGGGCAAAATAGCACTGAACCTGAATTGCGTGCATACATGGAGGGATTTGAGACCGAATTTGCTGAGCTCATACCTGACAAACCCGGGCTAAGCAAAATCAGTATCCAGACCGGAACCTCGCACGGAGGTGTCGTCCTTCCAGATGGCACGATCGCGGAGGCGAGCGTTGATTTTGATACCCTTTACGAACTCTCCGCTGTAGCGAAGGAGTACGAGATGGGCGGGACGGTTCAGCATGGTGCTTCGACTCTTCCGCTTGAGGCATTCTCCAAATTCGCAGAAGCAAATGCGCTCGAAGTACATCTGGCTACCGGTTTCATGAATATCGCATATGATCGAATCCCTATTGACCTGCGCAACGATATGTATGCCTACCTGGAGCAGGCACACATCGATGAGAGGAAGCCTGAACAAACGGACGAACAGTTCTATTACAAAACCCGCAAGAAGGCGCTAGGACCTTATAAAAAGTTGCTCTGGGAGATACCCATCGAAAACCGTAAGGAAATCGAGGCAGCCTGGGAGGAACAGTTCCGCCTGCTCTTTACCAACTTAAACATCGCGGGGACTGCGGATGAGGTGAGTAGATTTATCCAACCTGTACCTGTCCACGAGCCAATCTCTTCATATGCAGGCGAAGCCTTACCCGAGAAAGATACGAGCGACTTAGCGGATTAATGCGATGTCACTCTCAGGGCAAAGACTGCAACCTGAGCGTTACTCCATCATTCCACGTACCCTAAGCTTTCTGCTTCATGATGATGAGGTACTGTTGATACGCCTGGCTGCTGACCGAGAGGGATGGGCCGGTAAGTATAACGGCGTCGGTGGTCACATTGAAAAGGGCGAAGACCCGCGATCTGCTGCCCTTCGTGAAATCTTCGAAGAGACTGGCCTCACTCCTTCGACTTTGAAACTATGCGGGGTCATTACGATTGACCTTGGAGAAACACCTGGTATTGGGCTTTATGTATTCGTTGGTGATGTTCAGCGAGTGGATGTTAATCCCGGTTCTGAGGGAGTTCCTCAATGGGTGATTCTTTCAAGCACAGGAGAATTGCCATTGGTCGAAGACTTGCCCCAGATACTACCAAAATCCATCGAAGCCTTTACATATGGATCTCCCTTTTCGGCCCAATACTCTTACGATGATGCAAATCAACTGAAGATTGAATTCTCATAATCCAAGAGAAAACCTTGGACTTCAATCCAGCAAATAGCTGGGACCTTATTCAGGGAAACTCAATACTGGATTTCATTCACCAGGGTATTCATAGAAGACGAGCAGTGTATTTCCATACTTACGCTGATCGAATTCCACTAGGTTGATTAATTGAAGTTCCTTATATTCATCCGGATGAATCTGCACGATGATCCATGCATCTGGATTCAACAACCCTGTCTCCTCATCGAGAACCAAGAGAGCTTCTTCCCATAAACCTTGGTATTGAGGAGGTGCAATAAAGATGTAATCGAATGATTCTTTCTTCTCCTCCCTTAGAAATAAGAATGCGTCTCGATGGAGTACCTTTGCCTTATCAAACAGCCCTGTTAGCTCCAAGTTCGCATTACTGGTCCTAATTGCATTTCGACTGGTGTCGAGGAACAGGGCATACGCTGCACCACGGCTTAGGGCTTCAATGCCTACACTCCCTGTGCCGGCAAAAAGATCCAGGAAATAAGCATCCTCAATTTCAGGGGTTAGAATGTTGAAAAGCGCTTCTTTCGGTCGATCACCGATTGGCCTAGTATCTTCACCAGGCACCATGTAGAGTTTTCTACCTTTCGCGGAACCCGCGATTACTCTTATTCCAGGCACAATTCACACCTTCTTTATCACTCGATCAGTCAAATACCTGCCGGGCAGCCGTGAGGTTTCCATGGGGCGCGAGTACGGGAACGACGCACCCTGTTCCGAGGATCAGTCCCTTACCATTTTCAAGTGATTTGAACGCGTCCAGGGCTTCTTCTCGGATGGAATTCGGATCACCGAGAATCAAGGTATCCCAGCGCCTTAAGCCGCCGCAAACAGCGCCCGCGACTTTAGCCTTTCCCTCCGGCAAGCTTGGACCACTTTCTCGATCATGCCAATTCACAACTTGGGTACCATAGGAAGAAGCTAGGTCAAACATGACATCCTCACCGTGCAGATGAAGTACATTCAACCAAAGATCTCCTCCAGCTTCCAAGATCTTGCGATCAAATGGCTCTCCATATCGAGCATAAGCTTCGGGGTCGAAGTAGCGATAGCTTGCGTGCTGAAGCGCATAGAAAATGCCAGAAACATTTCTTTTTTTGATTTCCTCGATGAAGCTCAACGTTGTTTCTGTAATTGTGTTTAAGCCAAATAGGACATCATCCGGAAATTGTCGAAGATGTGAAAGCATGCGATCTTCTCCAGCCAGGTTTTTTGCTTGGGCCAGAGGGCTGAAAATTGTCTGTATGAATGGCGTCTCATCAGATAAGGCTTCCGATAGTTTCGTTAGGCAATGAAGCATACCGCCCAGGCTCCCCTCAGTTGGTTTGAGGATCTCTAACTCTCGCCAATCAACTGGATTATCGACGACACGGCCAAAGTAATCACGCGTGCCCTCACTCCTCCCATTCCAAACATCATGCACACCCCAATCCCGGATACAGTACGATGAAGAGGGCGTCACCTTGACAAAATCAAAATCATAAGTCTGCTGGAAGGCTAGTGTCGCATCAGCCAACCTTGTTGGGTCTTGATCGTCAACAGGAAAATGACGCCATAGGGCAATTGGAGGTCGATCTGCGACTTCTCCCGCGATAGCAGCCCGCAGTCGCTCATGTTTCGTGATCATCATCACTCCTTGGAATTAATTCGAGGTTCCCATTTACCGTGCTTGATCATGTTAATATGGCCCATTGTGAACCTTCGAATCATCGAAAGACTGTCTGAGTACTCTCGTTGATCCAACAATCGTAGCACCATTTGAAAGGATTGCACTGCGTCATCCACCCGACCCGACATCTTCTGAGTCATAGCTAGGGCGTAATATATTTCAACTTCATCCGGAAACAGCTCACGAGATTCAGAGTGGACGATCAATGCATCTTGAAAGTATCCCCTATCGTATAAGGCCCATCCGAGTAAAAGCCTGTTTCTAAGATTCCCTGGATCCTTAACAACTTCGTCGCGAAGATACCTGATTGACTCAGGACCTTCTGCCTTGGGATCAGAGTTTTCCGTCCTGCTTTTCCAACTCATCAAAGTATTTGTGAATCCACAGCTGTTTATTGAGTAAATCCATGAAGAGCATTAGGTATCAAATCAACAAAGAAGGAATTTGATCGGGGTGCTCACCTATTTTCACACCCGCCCTTTGTAAGGCCTTTATCTTTTCCGCTGCCGTGCCCTCGCTTCCCTCTACGATTGCACCGGCATGTCCCATCCGTTTTCCTGGAGGAGCAGTCTTTCCTGCGATGAAACCAACGACCTGCTTCGTCATGTTGTCCCCGATAAAATCAGCTGCCCGTTCTTCATCTGAACCGCCAATTTCACCAATGAGCACCACCTTCTCCGTTTGAGGATCGTCCTCGAACATCCCCAAGACATCGATAAAGCTCGTACCATTTACTGGATCTCCACCGATGCCTACGCAGGTCGACACGCCCATACCATTGAGCTTGAGAGAATAAAGGACCTCATAAGTTAATGTACCTGAGCGTGAGACAATTCCCACATTGCCCCGCTCAGCAATCTGTCCAGGGATGATACCTACTTTGCACTCATTTGGGGTCAGGAGTCCAGGACAATTTGGTCCTAAAAGACGAACCCCATTTTGCTCGATGATTTGATTGACTTTCATCATATCGGATACTGGTATGCCTTCAGTGATACAGACGATGAGTGGAATTCCCGAATCAGCAGCTTCGAGGATCGCATCTGGTGCAAAACGAGCCGGCACGAAGATAACGCTGCAATTAGCCCCCGTTACATCGACAGCCATTTTCACAGTGTCAAAAACAGGAACTTTTCCTTCCAAAACCCATTCTCCGCCCTTACCAGGGGTAACGCCGGAGACGATCTTCGTGCCGTAATCCATCATCTGAACGGAGTGAAAGAAGCCCTCTCTCCCTGTTATCCCCTGAACCAGGAGTCGAGTATTCTTATCCACTAGAATGCTCATTCTGCTCCATTCTCCTTTATGGAAGCAACAGCCAGGTTTGCCGCCTCTTCTAGTGAATCTGCCGTGATGATATCCGCATCCGCCAAGATACGTCTCCCATCCTTCTCATTGGTACCAACAAGGCGGACTACCATGGGCACCTGTGGCTTCTCTTCTTTCATAGCAGTAAGGATGCCGCGTGCTACTTCATCACACCGGGTTATGCCGCCGAAAACGTTGACTAAAACAACGTCTACATTCGGATCCGCAAGTATTATGCGTAAACCTGCTGCAACTTTCTCGGAACCTGCGCCTCCCCCGATATCCAGGAAGTTAGCAGGTTCACCTCCCGCTAATTTCGTCACATCCAAGGTCGCCATGGCCAGACCAGCTCCGTTCACCATGCAGCCGATATTCCCATCAAGCTTGACATAGGATAAACCATACATGCGTGCCTCGCGTTCTGCTGGTGCCTCCTCATCCATATCACGCATCTCGATATATTCAGGATGGCGGAACAGGCTATTATCATCGAGGACAATTTTTCCATCGAGTGCCAGCAATCGCTTATCCTTTGTAATCACAAGTGGATTAATCTCGGCAAGGGTCGCGTCCGATTTTCGATATGCTTCATATAACCCGCAAGCAATTTTGATGAAGTCACGCCAATACTCCCGTGACAACTCCATCGACGACGCGAGATAGCGAGCCTGGAAGCCCTGGAGTCCGAGTAGCGGGTCAATGAGCACACGAACGATCTTTTCTGGATGCTTGCGAGCGACTTCTTCGATCTCCACTCCACCTTCTGACGAACCAATCATTACGGGTGATTTTGCTGACCGGTCATTCGTTATACTGAGGTAAAGCTCCGTGGTAGGATCTGCGGCTTCATCCACCAGAACCTTCCTCACCGGTAATCCTTTGATCCTCATCCCGAGGATTTGAGTGGCAAAATCTTCTGCTTCTTCCGGTGATTTCGCCAGGCGAACCCCTCCCGCCTTTCCACGACCACCGACGAGAACTTGTGCCTTTACTACGACACGATCACCCAGTTCTCGGGCGATCGTTTTCGCTTCGGAGGCGGTTGAGGCTACACGCCCCTGCGGGATTGGAATTCCAAACTCGGCAAAGATCGATTTGGATTGATACTCGTGCAGTTTCATTCAATCTCCTTCCCTTTATGTCGCTGCACTGTTTATCGTTTACGGTAGCTCAATCTCGAACAGCATTAACCGATTATTTCCTGCATCTGTCACCCAGAGGTGCCGATCCTCCATAAATCCAAGACCGCTAGGTAAACCAAATTGGTAAGGACCAGAACCGAAATCACCCCACCCCGTTTGGAACACACCATCGGGATTAAAGCAAAGGACTCGGTATCCTTCTGGGTCTGTGACACATACTATACCTTCAGAGGAGATCGATAAGTATGGCTTATTCTCTAAGGATTCTCCATACCAGGCATCGACAAGCCAATCGTGGGAATATTGGAATATACCAGGTTCCGGCTCCGTATAAACTGCGATACGTTGGTTCCATGTGTCGGCAATATATATTCTTCCATCAGCACCAATGTCGAGACCCACTGGTTCGTTCAACAGCCCTTCACCATATTCCAGACCACCAAACTGTGTCAACAACTCACCGTTCTCATTATAAACAGTGATACGCTTATTCCCTGTATCCGCCACGAAAAGGCGTCCATCATCGTCAACAACGACTTCGCGCGGACCCCAAAGTACATCAGCCCCCTCTCCTTGACCAAATCGACCAAAGGAGCTGATAGGTTCTCCATCGGCAGTAAATTTCTGTATGCGGTGGTTCCATGTGTCTGCCACATAAACACTACCATCAAGGCCGACACCAACACCCCAGGGCTCGTTGAATGTTCCTAGAGGCGCATCTCCCTGGTTGATATCCGCGAACTGTCCCCACTCTCCGAGAAACTCACCCGTTGCACTAAGGTGCTGAATTCGGTGGTTTCTAGAATCTGCGACGTACATGGACCCGTCAAGTGCAAATGCGATCCCGCGTGGTGCCATAAACTGTCCCGATGATGCTCCTGGTTCCCCTACGATAGTCGATGCCATCTGTTCGCTCATTTTCTCATCATAGGGATCGATAAATGTCGATCCTGGAGCGGCTGCTGCAACTGTGCCAAAATCCCAGAGAGTAGAGGCCAAGTCCTTTCGCAGATAGAACTTCATCCTATCAGAGGGATTCCAATTCTCCAGAGAAAAATCCTTTCCCGTAATCTCACCATAGGCAGTGTAATCCCTGTTCAACCATATATCCCAGAGTGCACCTCGCATCTCAGGTGAAGTGATGGCCTCCTTGATCCGATCCCAAGTCAATCCAAAATAATCCTGCATTGGCCACCACATTCGGATGTACTCGAAGTTCAAAAAACGGCGTCCTAGAAGTGGATCTACTTTTCCCCAATTATTATCGCCGGCGATAACTAATGGCGCGTCGATCACTTCCCTCGTTGGAGATGAACCAAAATATCGAGTGTTGGTGTAGTTACGCAGATACCATGTCATCGGCCATGAGACATCATCATCATAGGCTACGTTTACAGCCAGTCCGCCAGTTGTACGCCGTGAGAACTCTTCAACTTGAGCGAGAACATCTTTCACCCCTGTCGCAGAATGGGCATACACAAGGTATTCGGTTGCCTCGTCGTATTTCTGATAAGAGGCTCGGAATGCGGTCCTCACTGTAAGGATGAATAAGAATATGCCTAGCATGGCAACTGCGGCCTTCGGAAGCATGTCATACTCGAGATCTCTCACTACAAAGATAAGCAAGATCAGCGCACCAATCCCCACTGCCAGTGAGGTTAAGAATGTCGAAGTATTCCCTAAAGCAACAAGGTCACTCCCCTGAAATGGAGGATTCGGGCCTAGAAGGGCACCTATTGTCTTCCATAATGCAAAGATTAACACCAGGATGAGAAGAAGAGCCGCCCAACCCCTCCATGACTTCAGGGATTGCCAGTTTAATCTCTCGACGATCCAACCATAAGCCCATCCTGCGAGGAGGATCAATGGAAGTGCGATGTGCACAGTGAGCCAAGGCATTCTTTCGCCCGCGAATGAGTAAAGGAACACCGACATTATGGACCAATATGCCAGGAAAGGAATAACTGGGAACGTCCGAGCGTTCTCATCTGGACCTCGTCGCCTCTTCCCCTCTTTTTCTTGTCGAGGATCTCCTCCAAAATTTCCTATTAACCACTTCCAAAACACGATTACTCCAATTGCAATCGCGAGCAGAAAGCCCAGCGCAGCGAGGTACTCATAAAAGGGGATTTGAATCAGGATATAGTAGTACCATGGTTGACTACCCCTTTCTACTCCATGCTGCTCTCGCCAATACTCTAGAGAGCTGACCAAGCCAGAGGAAATCCCGTGGCCGTTTGTAAATAATGATGTATACAGGATAGCGAATAGACCAAAGAAAATGGCAGCACAGATGAGCCAACGTTTCCAATCCCACAAAAGTCCGAAAACCAGACTAATAATGAAAAGTAGGACGACGATAATGCCCGTCTGTGTAGAGAAGACAGAAGTCTGTGAAGGGACGGGATCGAATCCTAAAACCCAGGCAAAAAGTGCTGAGAACAAAGGGATCGATAACGTTGTGGAGACGATAAGTAGATCCAATGCAGGAAACTCTGTCCGCAGACGTTTACCAAAAGATACGAGAATTGTGACAACCATGATCAATAAACCTACACCTGCGCCGATACTGCCAAGGATAAATACGAATGAAAAAGCTCCTCTCTCACTTATGAGTGTAGTTGCATCTGGATCAAGCGGTTGTAGAGGTGCTGTTGTTTCCTGAGTCATGGCGGTAGGAGCCAGTAAAGCGAATGCTGCGACTGCTGCACCGAGGATCAAAGCGGCCAATCCTGTCGCAAAGACCCACTTAAGTTCCGGTAGTTTCCACTCCATGCGCAACATGTCTATGGCCAGCAAGATCACGAGGAAGAGGAACAATTGAGCAAAATAAATGTAAGAAGTCTCTTTGGTCGCATAATGCAGCGTTAATGCCACCGCGAGTAGATAGAGCCAGTGGGTTTTTTTAGTTTCGTAATAAGAAAAAACCGCATAGAACATGATCAACGCCAGAAGGACAACGAGAGCCTCATTACGCACATACCGCTGGTAATAGAGCATGTAAGGAGAAACAACCATAAGCGCTGCCGCGATCAAAGATCCCCATCTGCCAAACCATTTACGAAATGCAAATACCAAAATAATGGAGATTACACCCGCTAAAGCAACTGGAAATCTAGAGGAAGCATCACTATCGCCAAACAAGAAATAGGAGAGGGCAATCAGGTGAAACTGAAGAGGTCCATGCATCATCGGAGTGTGTTCGTAATCCTGAAACTCCAAGAAACGCCAGGAATAATAGGTGTGTAAGCTTTCATCATGGCTCATGACGCGTGTTTCAAGATCATAGAACCTCGTGAACACTGCCACTGCAATGATGATCAAGATAACGATGGCTTCCCAATTAAGCCTAATCCTAGAATTTAGGGCACGGTCAATAGCATTTCCCCGGCTTTGAGATTCATCTGGCGAGGTTGCCATCATGCCTCCTTATATCCTACCGATACACATACTGTTTGATTCAAGATTTTCTACGCTTACTCCGATTACCTAATCGAGTAGGCTTCACCGGACGCCTTACGAGCATTTTTAACTGCTTGACCTCATCATCCGTCAAGTAGCGCCAACTTCCTTGTTCAAGGTTTCCAAGCTCAAGATTTCCTGTGCGTACTCGGATCAAATCTAGCACTTTCAACCCAAGCACTTCGGCAGTTTCTCGGATTTGCCTCTTCATACCCTGTTTGAGGGTTACATGCATCCAGCAACCCCTTGAAGTCCGCTTTCGAATCCGCACATCCGCTGGGAGAGTCCTGCTTCCATCTGGAAGAATGACGCCACGCTTCCACGCATCGAGTTGCTCTTGGTCAGGCGCTCTATCCAAGAGCACCTTATATTCCTTCTCATGGCCAAACTTTGGATGCGTCAACCGATGAGTGAGTTCACCATCATTCGTCAATAACACCAAACCACGACTATCTAGGTCCAATCGACCAACAGGGAAAATCCTCTCAGGAATGTCAATAAAATCGACAACTGTCGGTAATCCACCTTGACTCTTCGTAGAGGAAAGGACTCCTTTAGGTTTGTTAAATAAAACATAAACATTACGGTTGAAGCCTTTCATCTTTTCGCCATCAACACGAATATCATCTTGCCCTATAAGCACCTTCTGACCGAGCTTCGCACGGCGTCCATTCACAGTGATCCGCCCAGCCTCTATAAGAGCTTCACATGATCTTCGTGAACCAAAACCCGCTCTTGCAAGGACTTTCTGGAGGCGTTCCTCACCCATAAAGAATCACTCCGACGTCTCTTCATCCACAAGCGGGATTCGCTCGCCGATATCCGCTACAGTATCCAGATCCAGTGGAGGTAGATCTTTCATATCACTTAAACCGAAGTGTTGCAGGAATTCTGACGTTGTCGAGTAGAGAATGGGACGACCTGGACTGATGCTCCGTCCGGTCTCCTCGATCAAGCCATGGCGGAGGAGTGTCCTTAGGACGCTGTCAGAGTTCACTCCACGGATGGAATCGATCTGTGGCCTTGTAACTGGTTGTTGATACGCTATGATTGCCAGTACCTCGAGCGCTGCCCTGCTCAATCTACTTGTATCTTCCAAATGAAGGATGCTTTCGACATCTTCAGCCAACTCAGGTGCAGTAGTTAATTGATAACCGGAACCATGCTTTTGAAGTCGAATCCCTCGCCCTTCATATTGAACCTCTAAGCTTTCAAGTGCCCGTTGCACCTTCCTGGGTGAGGCCTCAAGAGTCCTAGCTAACTGGCCAACACTGATAGGACCTGGCGATACAAATAGCAGTGCCTCTACACGAGCTTCGAACGAGATATCACCGCGTGTAGGAATTTCAATCGAATCCGTCGTGCTATAATCGGCGGCGGAATCCAAGTTAGGAGTATCTGAATTTGAACCTTCCAATGTCTTAAACCACCTTACCTAATTATCCAATTTCGGGATTGAACCAATCCTCTCAGATCACGACACCTTGAGTTTGATCTCGCCATAGGAATTTGATGATGAAGATCCTTCTCGATCCCGGAAATGAATAGAGATATCAACTTGAAACCATGCATAAGTGGAGTGGCCCGAGGTAGCTTTTGCATTTATAAATAACAACCCATGACTCTTAAACATATGGATCATGAAGCCTTGAGTAAGTACAGATATTTGAAGATCCATACATCAAGCCAACAATCATGCACAGATGTGGTTCAGAATGATGACTGATCAGCTTATCATGCACAATCATCAACCCAGGCAGCCCGAGTCCTACAAAGAAATGAAGCAAACGGAGTCCGACCAGAACTCCTCCGTTGGCTCTCAGGGCACCGATTATACCAGTGGGAGAAGGCACCAGCAATGAACCCTTTCTTGAGGCCATTGCGGCTGATACTGCTTACGGTGCCAATGGTCATCCTAGTTTCATGCGCTATCCCATCACCGCCGGAGGAACTCCTCCAGGTATCGGTACTCGCGGATCAGCAAACCTTCGAAATCGGTGTGCCCCCGGGAACCACCATTGACGGGGTACTCGAAGAACTCGGAATTGAAATCGCGTCATTAGATCGAGTCGAACCGCCAGGGTACACACCTGTTACGGAGGGGATGGAGATAACCATCATCCGGGTGGAAGAACTCTTTGAGACGGAGAACGCTGTAATCCCATTTGAAAGACAGACCATACAGAGCGAAATCCTTCAAATAGGACAAACCCAGCTTATCCAATCTGGGAAGAATGGGTTGGAGGAGGTCACTTACCGAATTGTATTTGAAGAAGGTGAGCAACGGCTACGTATCCCACTAAAACGGGTGGTCATTGAAGATCCCGTTCCAGAAATCCTCATGGTAGGAGTTCAACAATCAAGTTCGCCTATTGCATTCTCCGGAAAGATCGTTCTGGCCTCCGCTGGAAATGCCTGGCTGCTCGAAGGTGAAACAGGGAAACGTCGTTCACTTATGCTCAAAGGTGACTTGGATGGCAGAGTTCTGAAACTATCCTCCGATGGACGCTGGTTGTTATTCTCTAGAAAACTAGAAAGCGCACCTGAAGACATAAACTCCTTGTGGGCAATCAATGTCCAGGATCCCAACGCAGAGGCGATCGATCTTGACATATCCAATGTGATCCATTTTGCGGACTGGTCGCCGAGCTCGCCTTCTCAAGCAGGCAATTACACCATCGCATACACTACTGTGGAACCCCGCTCTGCAGCACCTGGCTGGCAAGCAAACAATGATTTACACCTGATGCGAATGACTTATGCAGGTACGGTCTTCGAAGATCGCACCGTCCTAGAGCCAAACCCTGGAGGACAATATGGATGGTGGGGCACGAACTACGAATGGTCACCTGATGGGGAATTGCTCGCCTATGCGCGACCTGATAGCATTGGCATTGTGAATCCACTATTGGGCAGTGTGGAGGAACTCCACCCGATCACACCTTACCAGACTCGCAGCGATTGGGCTTGGGTTCCAGAAATTGCATGGAGTCCCGATCAAAACAATTTATATTACGTTGAGCATGGTGATCCCATCGCTACAACCCAGCCTGAAGTATCCCAAGTCTTCAACCTCCTTGCACACTCCATACAAGGAGAATATGCTGTGCCTCTATCAGAGCATGTCGGGATGTTTAGCTTCATCGCCCCTTCAACGATAGATTACCAATCAAGCGGAGAAATTTCCCATCAACTTGCCTTCCTAGAAGCATTATTTCCAATGGAAAGTGAAACCAGCCATTATAGGCTTGTTGAGATGGACAGAGACGGCAGTAATCGCACCGTGCTGTTCCCACCCGAGGGTCAGATCGCAATGGAACCAGGTCAGTTCCAATGGTCCCCATCCGGAGATCAACTGGCTATAATGTACCGTCAAGACCTCTGGCTTCTGGATTTGGAATGGGATATCCAATATCCAGTCACCTCAGACGGGCGGACGAATGCATTCGATTGGAAACCATGACTATTGGGTGAACGACTATCGTAAGGAGTGAACAGTGAGAATTTTAGTGACAGGTGGATCAGGTTTCATCGGTTCTCATTTATGCGATCGCCTTCTTCACGAAGGACATGATGTCGTAGTGGTCGACAACCTGGTGACTGGTGATATTAAAAACATCTCCCACCTCGCAGGTCGAGATGATTTTCAATTCATCAAGTATGATGTCTCGAACTTTATCTTCGTTCCAGGTGAAATCAATTATGTCATGCACTTTGCTTCACCAGCGAGCCCAAACCCGCGATCACCATTTGGATACCCTCAACTACCTATCCAAACTCTCAAGGTAGGCGCACTTGGGACGCACAATGCCCTCGGAGTCGCTAGAGCCAACCAAGCGAAGTTCTTGCTGGCATCTACTTCTGAGGTATATGGCGATCCTCAGGAACACCCTCAGCAAGAGAAATACCGTGGTTTTGTCGATCCTATCGGACCACGATCCGTATATGATGAAGCCAAGCGTTTCGCTGAGTCCATCACTATGGCATACAACAGGTACCATGGACTGGACACCCGAATTGCTAGGATCTTCAATACTTATGGTCCTCGTATGCGTCTTGATGATGGACGAGTTGTACCCAATTTCATCGTACAAGCTCTGAAGGGCGAACCGCTTACGGTTTATGGGGATGGATCACAAACTCGGAGTTTCTGTTATGTCGATGACCTCATCGAAGGAATCTATCGGCTCCTCTTGACTGATTTCGATCATCCCATTAACCTTGGCAACCCCGAAGAGATGACGATCATGGAATTGGCTCAAAAGGTAAATGCGTTGACAAACAACCAAGGTGGGATCGAATTCCACCCCGACCGCCGTGAACCTGAGGATCCACAAAGGCGTCAACCCGACATCACTCTTGCGAAGGAAGTCCTTAATTGGTCGCCAACAGTAGACCTAGAAACCGGCCTCCAAAGAACCATTGATGACTTCAAGGCACGTCTTTAATGGAGATTAATGCTCGCATAAGCCGCGAATTCACTCGTTTTGTAAAATTCTGTATTGTTGGTGTAACCGGGGCTATTGCCGATTTCGGGACCTTCAATTTATTAACCTCCATTTTTGGCGTTTGGAGCGTAGCAGCAAGCGTAATTTCATTTATTGCTGCTGTCACGAATAATTTCATCTGGAATTATTTTTGGGTTTACCCAGATTCACGCTCCAAGCCGCTGGGATTGCAGGTTGTTCAATTCACAATCGTCAGCCTCACAGGTCTTGCAATACGCACGCCCATTTTTGCGCTCGGCCGTAAGCCTTTTATCAATCTATCTTATATAATCCTCGACATAATCCCATCCTCAATACCTCCAGGTCCTGATTCTCTTCTACCAATGTCAGCGACCAAATTAGGGTGGAACCTGTCGCTAAGCCTGGCTGTGATCGTAGTCCTTTTCTGGAACTTCATTGTGAACCGGATTTGGACCTATTCGGATGTTGAGTAATACCACACAAATCTGGACATAATGCTAGAGGGCCATTCCATACTTCACATTCTGTTTGTATAATCTGTATTAAGGATTAGGTAACCTGAACTTACCAGGGAGAGAGGAATGTCGCAATCCTCGCAAGAGAAACCGATCCCAATCTACACAACCGATGGTGAATGGGCAGCTCTCTTGGTCTCACCACATATCTTTAACACGGTTGGAGAGTGGATTGGTTGGGTGACGTCCGAACACGACGTGTATGATGTGGATGGACTTTATGTCGGTTGGTTAAGCACAGAGAACCGTATCCTCCGCAGCCGAAGTATAAAAACCCCAGCCCGTAAATCCCCACCAGATCCACCGGCACCCATCCGAGCTCCTGCTACCATCCCCCTGCCCCCCTTGATGTCTGAACTCCCCTACAGCGTGATCGACGTTCTCGATGAGGAACCTGAACGCTTACACACCCTGGATACAGGGGAACTCAAGGAGGACATGAACTGACCCCCCAGAACAATCCAACCCCCGAAACAAAAACTGTTGAACAATCCAAGGTTTCCCTCAGCCAAGTACTTGGACCTCAGCATGCAAACACTCGTGGTGACGTACATGGTGGTTGGATCATGAAAATGGTCGATGAGGCTGGTGCGCTCGCAGCGATGAGACACGCTCAATGCCGAGTGGTGACAGTTGCAATCGATCAAATGATGTTCCACGAGCCAATCCGAATTGGTAACGTCGTAAGGCTAGATGCCCAATTGACCTACGTTGGGAGGACTTCGATGGAGGTCCGTGTCGAGGTAATTGCGGAGGATCCAATTCAGGGGATACAAACGCATACAAACACTGCATATTTGGTATACGTGGCACTCGACGATGAGGGAAAACCTAAAACGGTTCCTAAACTCATAGCTGAAAACGATTTAGAGAAACACAGAATGGCTGCTGCAAGGGAACGCCAAACCTACCGGCTTCAACAACGTGAGAATGAACGTCAGGATGAAGTACCATGAAAGACTCAATCGCCTCTCTCACAGATCTATTGGAAAAAGTAAGTTCACAAAGGTTTCTTGAAGCAGAAGCTGTTGAAGATTTAGGCCTCGCTGATCAACCAGCTTTTCCATTCCTTGCCCTTGTTGGTCAACGAGAGATGAAGCTGGCCCTTCTTTTAACTTTGATCAATCCAAATGTAGGTGGCGTCCTCCTTATCGGACCGCGCGGGACCGGTAAGACCACGGCCGTTAGGAGCCTGGTCGATTTGCTACCCGAAGTCTCTCGAAGTCGATGTCATTACGGTTGTCTTCCTGAGGATATTGAGACTGGTGGCATGGATGCTGTATGCCCCGATTGCGCAAAGCGGTTTGGTGAGAATGAATCATTGATTTACTACGATCGCGTGAGGTTGATCGAGCTTCCATTAAACGCCCAATTAGAAGATGTCGTCGGAGGCTTGGATGAACGCGCCGTGTTGCACAGTCGAATGCGCTTAAAGAGAGGACTTCTCGCGCGCGCAGACCAGAACCTCCTCTATGTCGACGAGGTAAACCTTCTGGCTGATGATATTGTGGATGCAATACTCGATGCAGCTGCGCAGGGGACATATACAGTTCACCGCGGTCCTCTCGCAGCAACCTATCGCTCCCGTTTTGCGCTTATCGGATCGATGAACCCGGAAGAGGGCCAACTCCGTCCACAGATCCTTGATCGCTTTGGATTACGCGTGATCGTACGTGGACTCGAAGATCGGGAAGATCGTCTGGAAGCATACCGTCGGTCGATCGAATTTAAGAATCACCCCCAACGACTGGCCAATGAATATTTTAACAGTACGACACTTGCAAAGAATGAGCTGGAGACTGCCCGAAACACCATTGACAAGGTCAAGCTAACTCCCGAAGCAGAGAACTTCGGCCTGAACCTAATCCAAGGGCTGGGAGTTGAATCACTTCGCGCTGAGATTACTTTATTTGAAGCTGCTCGTGCCTACGCCATAGCCGACGGACGAGAAGAGGCATCAGCCGAGGATATAAGCTTGATCGCACCAATGGCTATTCGCCTACGTCGTTCCTCTTTCATTAAGGATTATCTCACCTCTCAATCACAAGAAGAGGAAGAGCTTGATAAGCTGATGTTGGATATGTCCAGCGAAAGTTCGAAAAAGACAACGAAATCCAAGAAAAGTACTAAGTCAAAAGAAGACCAATAAAAAGCGGACCGGCAACTGCCGATCCGCCGCATTTTACGGATCCCCCCAGATCTACCTAAGTTGACTGTCGATATAATCACAGGCTTCTCCGACTGTGGTGATCTTTTGAGCATCTTCGTCGGAGATCTCCCCGCCAAATTTTTCTTCAAAGGCCATGATAAGTTCGACGAGATCGAGAGAATCGGCTTCCAAGTCCTCACGGAACCGCGCATCTCGTGTGACTTTGTCTTCATCCACTCCCAAGAGTTCAACAATCGTGGATTTGACCTCTTCAAAAGTATCGGACATGTGATCCCTCCTCCAGATTTTGCGTTCAGAATGATTAATGTGATTGTAAAGTACCATCCGGTCAGATGCAAGTTGACACAATTTTTCTTGACTGGTAAGATGGCACTCTCCTCACTAAAACACCTGAAGATGAGCAAAGTTACGGCTACCTCACGCCGCAAGGCAAACCATATTAAGATCAACCTTCAAGAGGATGTTCGTTCAGGTCTTACATCCGGACTTGAGAACATTCACTTCGAACACAATGCCGTCCCAGAATTGGACCTTAAAGAGATCAACCTCTCTCTCGAATTCCTAGGTCGACCCATGGAAGCACCCATTCTAATCTCATCCATGACTGGAGGAACCTCCGAGGCGGAACGCATCAATGCATTCCTTGCAGAAGCTGCACAAGCGAAGGGCATTGCGTTAGGAGTGGGCTCCCAACGAGCAGCACTCGAGGATGCATCCGTAGAAAAAAGCTATCAGGTTCGCCGCTATGCTCCCAGCATTCCGCTTTTCGCAAATATTGGAGCGGTTCAACTCAATTATGGATACGGCATCGATGAATGCCAACGAGCGGTAGACAGTATCGAAGCTGATGCACTCTTCATTCACTTCAATCCTCTTCAAGAAGCGATCCAACCTGAAGGTGATACAAATTTCCACGCGTTACTGCCAAAAATCAGAATTCTCTGTAATAATTTGAGCGTACCTGTCATCGCCAAAGAGGTTGGCTGGGGAATCTCCGCAGATTCTGCACTGCGATTGGTGGATGCAGGCGTTACAGCCATCGATGTTGCTGGTGCGGGTGGCACATCTTGGTCTCAAGTTGAGATGCACCGCGCCGAGGATGAATCTCAAGCGAAATTGGCTGCTTCATTCAGGACCTGGGGGATTCCTACTGTGAATGCTGTGATCGAAGTTCGTGATGCACTCCCAAAAATCCCACTCATTGCTTCCGGTGGTTTACGCTCAGGCATCGACATCGCAAAATGTATCGCTATTGGAGCCGATCTCGGAGGCATGGCAGGTCCATTCCTTAAAGCCGCTGCAGCCTCGCGCGATGAAGTCATCAAGGTGATCGATCTCACAATCGCCGAGTTACGCGCTTGCATGTTCGCTACTGGGTGTGCAACTTTGCAGGATCTTCGAAATGCGAGGCTTCTGCTTCCGGAATGACACCCATGACTCAAACTGCGGACTTGCTGGAGAGAATGCGTGAGGCTGTTGAAAATGATCTCATCGCTTCAATCCACATTTTTCGAGAGGAGCTTCCAGCAGAGTTATTGGAAATGCTTGAATACCACCTTGGGTGGCGAGATGGAGATGATGGGAGTCAGGGAAAACGAATTCGTCCATTACTCAATGTTCTATGCTGCGGTGCAGTTGGAGGTGACTGGCACCTGTCATTACCAGCAGCTAGCTCCCTGGAACTAATCCACAACTTTTCATTAATTCACGATGATATCGAAGATCAAAGTGAAACCAGACGCGGGCGCCAGACAGTCTGGAAGCGATGGGGGATTGCCCGTGCGGTAAATGCCGGTGATTCCCTCTTTGTCATCGCTCGCCTGACAGCATCTCGCCTATGGAATCGCGGCGTTGCTCCTGAACTGGTGAGTTCAACACTTGACATCCTCGATCAAGCCTGTTTGAAGCTCACGATCGGTCAGGAACTAGATCTCTCATTCGAAGAATTAGAGAGCGTCTCCATCGATGCATATCTCGACATGATAAAAGGAAAGACTGCCTCACTGATTTCAGCAGCAACTCTCTGCGGCGGAATAATTGCGGCTGTTACAGATGAGATATGTAACAAGCTTCGTGATTACGGTCATCACCTTGGCATGGCTTTTCAAATCCAGGATGACATCCTGGGCATCTGGGGGAGCCCTTCTAAAACTGGAAAATCTTCGGGCGATGACTTGCGTGCACGAAAAAAAACACTTCCCATCCTTTTCGGGCTAATTCATTCCGCAGAGTTCAAGGAGCTTTGGCTTTCGGATGAAGCCGATGATGAAACTCTAGATGCACAGAAGATCTCATTAGAACGTTCGGGAGCGAAGGAGTTCGCGAGGAACGCAGTTGAGAGGCACACGCAATCAGCTCAGGCAGCGCTAGGTGCCCTACAGATGCAGGAACCTTACGGCGAAGCTTTGACGAGATTGACTTCGCAGTTACTTCACAGGCAAAGTTAAATCCAAACTGCAAGAATTCGAAATCATCAAATAAGATATTTGATAATGCTAGAGATCGTGGCTCAGCGAGATGCCGATCCTGTAGTCTTACGCTAAACTCTGGACCTAACTTACAAGAACCCTCAAAATTCAAATGACCTGTAATAGAATTCAAGGGTACAAAATTGGAGGTTGGAAGTTCAATAAACCCATCCTTTCCACATTCTGGAACGCCATTCTGTTTGACCAGCACACTCTAGGGTGTGTGCGTTGCGTTGATCTTTTCTCATGCTATAATCGACCTATTGGTAGTGAGGAATATGCGAAGGACAACCCGTGCTCTCGGTGGTAAACCTAGTTCTGATGGAAAGCTCGGTCAGCTTCAACCTGGCGTAACTCTGCAGGATCGCTATTTGATCCTGGGAATCCTCGGAGCAGGCGGCATGAGTTCCGTTTATAAAGGCCGCGATCTCCACTTCCCCAACGTAACGAAACTTGCAGCAGTCAAAGAGATGGTCAACATGGCCGCCGATCCGACCATGTACGAAATGGTCGTTAGGAATTTTGAGCGCGAGGCGGACCTATTAGCGACACTTTCACATCCCGCGATTCCTCGTATTTACGATTATTTCACTCAAGACGACAGCTCATTCTTGGTGATGGAGTTCATTGAGGGCACGGACCTGGAAGCCCTTCTGCGTGAGTCTGAAGACTTCATTCCACAAGATCAAGTAGTCAATTGGGCCATTGAACTATGCGATGTGCTTGCTTACCTGCATAGCCATCAACCCCAGCCCGTGATCTTCCGCGATATGAAACCATCAAATGTGATGGTGGACCATCATGGTCACATTCGACTCATCGACTTCGGCATTGCCAGGGTATTCCAACCCGGTCAGAAAGGAACGATGATTGGCACTGAGGGTTACTCGCCGCCGGAACAATACAGAGGTGAGGCTTCCCCTCAGGGTGATATTTACGCACTTGGTGCGACCTTACATCACCTGCTGACGCGGCGTGATCCTCGAGCAGAACCACCCTTCTCATTTGCAGAACGACCGATCCGAGAGATCAACCCTGCGGTCTCTCCTGAATTGGAGGCAGTGATCAATGGGGCATTGGCCTATGAGCCAAGGGATCGCTATCCAAATGCCGACGCTATGAAACAAGCGCTCATTTTAGCGGCGAAGAATACCGGAGTGCTGTCTTCTGGAGCGACTGCAGCGGTTAAACGCTCCTCCGATCCTCAGGTAGAAGAACTATGGTCTTTCGAGGTGGAGGATGAGATTCGTGGAACTCCCGTTGTCTCAGAGGACATGGTTTACATTGGCTGCTACGACAATAACCTATACGCGCTTGATGCAAAAAGTGGCAAGTTCATTTGGAAATTTGCTACTGAAGGTGGAATTCCTACCACTCCTGCGATTCAGGATGAAATGATTTATTTTGGTTCAGAGGATTGCCGCCTCTACGCGCTCACAACACAGCGAGGCGACCATATCTGGACCTATTACTCCGAAGGGCCGATTCGCTCCTCACCGAGGCTATCTGAAGGACACATATTCGTCGGTTCTGATGATGCCCATCTCCACGTCGTCAATATGATGAGTGGAAACCGAGCCTGGAGAGCCGAGGCGGTGGCCGCTGTGCGTTCAAGTCCGATTGTTTCGGATGAACGCGTTTACTTTGGATGTGAAAGCGGTGATTTCTACTCCGTGGACTTTCGCGGAGAGTTAAAGTGGCGTTTTAAAGCAAAGAGAGCATTGACTTCATCCCCTATCCTTGTCGACGGGCTCATTTATGTGGGCTGCATGGATTGGACCCTCTACGCTTTGGAAGCAGAGGGTGGCTGGCAAGTTTGGCGGTTCCGTATGGGACGTCCGAGCATATCCACTCCGGCGTATTCTGAGGGCAGGATTATTACTGGTAGCGCAGACGGGAATATTTACGCGATTGATGCACGGACCAGTCACGAATTTTGGCGTTTCTCGACAGAACATCAAGTTACAGGTTCTCCCATCATCTATGAGGATTCTGTCTATTGTGGTTCTGTTGACGGTTCGATGTACTGCCTTGATATACGGTCAGGTCGCATGCGTTGGCGTTTTCGAACAGGTGGACCAATCACTGGATCACCAGCGATCACGGATAATGTCCTTTACTTCGGTTCTACGGATCATAGGATCTATGCTCTACTTACTTAAGACACAAAAAAAGCCTCAAGCTTGGATTGATCGATGGAATTCTTCGAAAGGCTGTTAAACAGGTTCAAGACATCTTCGGCCCGAGTCGAAATCGCACCCTCCGACATGGACGAACTGAGAATCAAGGTGCCCGCTGGCAGCGAGCGGAAGATCCTTGTTGGCACCGCTCAATCAACTGGATTGGAGCGGAGTCACAACGAAGATGCACTACTCATCATGCAGGGGAATTCTGCGGGTGAAGAAATGCTTCCCGAATTCGGCCTTTTCATTGTTGCAGATGGTATGGGTGGTCACCGAGCTGGAGAAATCGCCAGTGCAATCTCTGTTCGGCAGGTTGCACACCGGATCACCCAGGACACAATCCTCAACCTCTTTGATGGGGGAAACAACGCTGATATTCCACCTCTACAAGAAATGTTAAGGGAAGCCTTGGAGGACGCCAACACTGCAGTCGTAGAAAGAGTCCCAGGGGGTGGAACGACGCTCACTGCAGCCTTGCTACTAGGCCAACAGGTTACAATTGGTCACGTGGGGGACAGCCGTGCATACATGATTTCAAATGATGGCATTAAGGCCCTCACCCGCGATCATTCATTGGTTGAGCGACTCAAAGAACTGGGACAACTATCGGAAGCGGAAGCTGCAACGCACCCACAGCGGAATGTCCTCTACCGGGCTGTCGGCCAAGGTGCCAATCTTGAGGTTGATGTTCTCTCTCATCCTATTCCAGCGGATGGATATCTCTTGGTATGCTCCGACGGATTATGGGGTGTTGTGCCGGAGGAGAAAATTGAGAACATCGTCCTCAACAACAACGATCCCCAAGAAGCATGTGAAAAGCTCGTACAAGCCGCAAACGCCGCAGGTGGACCGGATAATATTACAGCCATCCTCGTCCATTTTCCAAAAGTGTGAGGAGTGACATTCGTGGGAGATACCAAGAATTATTACGACCTCTTGGGTGTTCCCCGAAACGCGACACCTGAAGACCTTCGCCGTGCATATCGCGAAGCCGCTCTCTTGTACCACCCTGATCGCACCCAGGAACAGGAGGACGCTGAGCTTTTTCTTGAGATTGGGCAGGCATATGAGACTTTAATAGATCCAGAACTGCGTGCAGCTTATGATGAACAATTAGTAGAGGAAGAAGCCGAGCAGGTCGCCAAAGCTGCGTTTACATGCACAGTTCAACAAAGCAGAAACTCACTCCTCCAGCTTGGAGAACCGCAGGTTCATTACCTTCTTCTCGACATCCTCCCGGCTTCAAATCAGCCCACGACAAGAGCACCCATCAACCTTAGCATTGTGGTCGACCGTTCAACTTCGATGCAGGGCCAACGACTCGACCAGGTTCGCTCTGCAGCACTCACAATCTTGAATGAACTTGACCCCCACGATGCAGCAACTATCATCGCATTTAGCGATCACGCCGATCTCATCGTCTCACCCGAGCAAGCTCGTGACATAGCTGTCGCGAGGGCGAGACTGAGTCTCCTTCAAGCAGGTGGAGGTACAGAGATTGGGCAAGGGCTGGAGTTAGGATTGGTACAACTCCGACGAACCTACGTTCGTGACGGTGTAAATCACCTCATCCTATTGACCGATGGACGCACCTATGGTGATGAAGAGTTATGCATCCAGTTGGCTGATCGAGCTGCTGCTCAGGGTATTACCATTAATAGCATCGGCATTGGTTCCGACTGGAGTGACAGATTGATCGACGAAGTTACAAGCAGAACAGGAGGAAGCGTACTTTTCCTGGATACACCACGATCCGTCGACGAATTCCTACAACAAATTTTTGAAAGACTCGGGCGTGTCTATGCAAGCCGCATGCGGATTGACGGCAGCCTTGCTCAGCAGGTGGATATGCGTTCTACATTTCGCTTGCTGCCAGAGCCAATGCCCCAACCTGATTCACTGCCAGTCGTTATGGGGAATTTAGAGAGGGATGGTCAGATCCGGATTCTTTTTGAACTCGTCATTCATCCAATCGGCCAAATCGAAGAACTTGAACTTGCCCACCTTACTGTGAGTGGAGATGTGCTTGGATCGGGAATTGAAACGCAATTGCTTCCGTTGCGCATCACCAGCAATGTATCGGATAAACCTGATCCTGAACCACCTTCTAAGGAAATTCTTTCAACCCTGAGCTTTATTACCCTTTACCGAATGCAAGAGAAAGCGCGTCACGAAGCTGAACTGGGACAAACCGTCCAGGCAGCTCGTCGATTGGAAAACCTAGCAACCCAACTGATGGCATCTGGGGAGCGGGAATTGGCCAAGGCTGCATTGAACGAAGCAGCCCGCGTCACCCACACACGCCGCCTATCCAATGAGGGAGAGAAAGTACTAAAATACGGGACACGCAGCTTGCTGCTTCCTGCAAAAACGGAGGGCGGATGATCGAGTGTCCGAATTGTCAACATCAGGAATTTGTCGGAACACTGTTCTGCGGTGAGTGTGGAACACGACTCATTCACGTTTCAACTGCTCCAGATATGGCAAAGCATTCCGAGTTGATTGACCATGATACTGTTACAACAAGACCAGCCGTCCCTGAAGGACCAGAACTTGAGTCGGGGGCCTTCCTCGGATTACGCGTTGTAAATACGGGTGAGGTAATCTCTCTAATCGGTCGAGATAATTACACACTTGGTCGATCAGGTAAGGACCAGGCTGTGATACCAGACGTTGACCTTCTTCCTCATAACGCTTTTGACCATGGAGTGTCCAGAATTCATGCCGAAATCCAATTAAAACCAGACGGCCTGTTCATCATCGATCTTGATAGCGCGAACAGTACTTTCGTTAACGGCAAACGTATGGTGCCGCAAGAACCTTACCCTGTTCGTCACGGCGATGTCATCGAACTTGGAGGACTCCGCCTTCAACTCATTTCACGTTTTCGATTGTAAAGGAGAACAATGGCGATACCAGTTTTAGTCCACATTTCAGGAGAAGATCCAGTTCGTGGGGAGATTGAGGATCTACCCACGCCCGCTGACACCAATATAACAATCAATAATCCTCGTAAGAGAGACGGAAAGGACCTTCGGTACCTCTTGGACAATGTCGTTACAGTGGTCTTTCCCATGCATCGTATAAACTTCATCGAAATCCTGCCTTCGGCTGAAGAAGAAAAGATCATCGGCTTTGTCCGGGAGTGAAATGTCAACTGCAAGGAAAGCGCGCAGGCGAGTGCTTGTCGTTGATGATGAGCCTCGTATGATCCACTTCATCAGACTGAATCTGGAACACGATGGATTCGAAGTCTATGAAGCTACCTCTGGACCTGAAGCACTTGACTCGATGCGAGACCTACTTCCAGATCTCATTCTGCTCGATGTCATGATGCCCGATATGGATGGCTTCGAGACGTTGAGCTTGATACGGGAGATTTCCAACGTCCCCGTCATCATGCTAACTGCAAAAGGCGAAGAAGACGATCGCGTCCGTGGACTCGAGTTAGGTGCCGACGATTACGTAACAAAACCATTCAGCCCCAGAGAATTGGTTAGCCGAGTCCGAGCAGTCCTCAGACGGACGGAAATGCCTGGTGAACCCACGCATGAGGCTATCGAAGTGAATGATCGATTGCAGATAGATTTCGATCGCCGTGAAATTTGGGTCGATGGCGAACTGGTCAAGCTACGTCCTACCGAATACCGGTTGCTTTATCATCTCGTCCAAAACGCCGGCTGGGTAGTCCCTCATGACCAATTGCTTGCTAAGGTTTGGGGATACGAATACCGTGATGAAACCCACTATCTGCGTTTGTATATTAATTATCTGCGCCAAAAACTTGAAAAAGACCCATCAGACCCACAATACATCCTTACAGAGCGTGGTGTTGGGTATCGCTTCGTTGATTTCCGGCGTAAAACATAATCAAATAAAGTAAGCTTCAACTACGACTTGGTGCCCACTTAATGCCACGCACCAAAACGTGGACGATGAGTCCTCTCCAAGTCATCCGCCAATTAATAGATGAAATGACCTGAGGTAGTTTCCCAAGCATAGATTGAACCCAACTATACTCAATAAGCCTCCATTCCCATCCTAATATCATCAGCTAGATCTGACATATCTCAACCATGCCATGGATTTGATGAAGGATACTGGGACACGATCGAACTCACCTGAAGTCCTGGCAAAATCCCTTGTTGCCTTTTCATCAGTGGATTAGAATAACCAGACAAAGGTTGAGGAGTTTCAATGGCGCGGCAACGTATATTATTGGTTGATGACCACGAAGTCGTCCGTTTAGGGCTTCGAGCACTTCTTGAACAGCACCCCAATTTCGACGTCGTTGCAGAAGCGGAGACAGCCCGCGAAGCAATCGAGAAGACACAGCTACACCAGCCGGAAGTTGTTGTCATGGACATTCGGCTTAAGGGAGGTTCCGGCATCGAAGCTGCACAAGAGATCACCACCAGATTCCCAGAGACAAAAGTGATCATGCTCACATCCTACGCAGAGGATGAGATGCTCTTTTCAGCAATTCGTGCTGGAGCTGCAGGCTATGTTTTAAAACAAATTGGAGGCGATGATCTCGTTCGGGCAATCGAGGCGGTTGGACGTGGTGAAGCCCTGCTCGATCCTGCAGTGACACAGCGTGTTTTCCAAGAAGTACGCAAGGCTGCTCGCGAGGAAGAAGCATCAGCCTTCGCTGAACTCACGCAGCAGGAAATGCATGTACTGCAGCTAGTCTCCGAAGGGCGTACGAACCGTCAAATTGCGGAGATCCTATACCTGGGAGAAGGTACTGTCCGCAACTACGTGAGCAGCATTCTTTCCAAGCTGAATGTCAGAAATCGCGCTGAGGCTGCCGCCTACGCAGTTGAGCATAACCTCAAAGATTACATATAAACTAGGCTTGTATCATAAAATAATAGCAGGCTCGGAGTGTCATCTTCGAGCCTGCTCACGTATAGTGATAATTTCAATTACTAATGTACATAACCTGAGGACGTCAGGTTTGTATCCCCAATGCTATTCCTTGCCGCTTCATATGCAAGTGAGCCAATCCAATCTCGTATGCATTCCTCAATGATATTCACAAGGGTAAGACGCCGCGCGACGATTGACACCCGGTTGCCCGCCTCAGTACAGATTTCTTCCAACAGCGCTTCATCCTCTTTTGGCAACTTCACTTCCGTGCTTGTTACCTCGATGTGTAGGCTTTGATGATAGATCCTTCGAATAGCTTCGGGTGCGTCCACATAAAGCAACTGAGGGAGGTAGACGCCGAACTCAGACAGCGCATCCATAAGATCCTGCCGAATACCTAGAGCCTCCTGAGCAAGCAGCGATTTTGTACATAATACCTCCTCCAATACTTCACGAAGAAGCACAATAGAGGATGCGCCGTCCAGGACAAGACCCTCGATCATGTCATTGAACAGGCTTGGATCTTCAAGCTCAAGGCATTCACTGAGCAATTGTTCCGCTTCCATACGGACGTAGGATTGATGAGCAAAATTAAACAGCTCTTCAAGAGGATTACTCACGATCCGACTCCAATCGCAAACCAGGATTCATCTCCCTTAGGAGCTCCCAAGAATAAATCCCGAATGAATGACCATCCTTCCAGATAATCTTGATTGCGTAATTGCCTACCTGTTCCATCCTATCAATTTCAATCGATCGGTTGTCGATGACAGGTAGTCCAAGCATCTCAGATGCTTCCTGCTGCTTTGGATCCGCTCTGCACTCTGCACATGGACAAGCCGCACGCAGTCCTGCTAGCGGGTATTCACTCTGTAAGCCATCATCCCATTCGATGACCATCTCACCTTTCGAACGTGAGATCGTGACACGTTTCGGTTGAAGACTCATGATTAAAACCTTGGGGTACAGATAATAGACCAGACAGGTAAAATGAGCAACTCAGGGGTTCAATGGGCGTAAGTAATCAGCTACACTCCAGCCTTGCTCCTCGTCATCATAAGGGCTGACAAGGAACCACCAAGTATAGCCATTACCCTTAATAGGCCCACCGCGCACTTCAAAGACTGCGTTATCCTCGCCAAGGACGATCACACGCGCAGAAAGTGAAGGAGCACTCCGGATCCTAAGACCGGCACCGCCAGTCCCTGAAACCATCACTAACTCGCCAATAGCGAACGTTGGACTGGAGCTGGAGTCTGGTGGCAGAGTCGGCGTCTCAGTGGGGACTTCCTCAATATTGGATGCTTCGGAACTTGAAGAAGTGCTCGTCATACGTTCCCGTATTTGTATTTCTGGAGTAGGCAACTCCATAGGTTTTAACGATCTTATAATGGATCCACTGATTGCAACGACGACGATCAGAAGAATACCAATGAAAGTACCCACCAAGATCCAGAAACAACCGCTTCCCTGGCGATCAGGGCCTGGATAATGATCATTTTTTTTCAATTTGGGAATATTTGACGACATTGATATCTACCTAATTCCATTCATCCAACCATCTCAAGGCCGCTCCAAAAAATAATCTCCGAAACCGGAGGATTTGCGTGCATGGTTTATGATTATCGATCATCCAAGGGCTTGCTCTGTGGGATTCCCGGAAGAGAAAAGTCCTTGGGCACTTCCCTCGGGTACGATTACGCGCAACCTCTGATTAAGCACGTGGAATTTAACTGGCGCTTCCATGGTTGTTGGCTCACCATCGAATTGCATCGGTAAGGGTCGGCCTGCTTCAATGGTCGCTTCCTCTACTTGGAAATGATAAACACCTTCAGCATCAATGTGCTTCCCACGAAACATTAGGGCAACGTGGTGAATGACATCTGCAAAGGAATTACCTTCAAATAACCAGAAATCCAATTTGCCATCGTCGATTTTTGCATTTGGTGTGAGCTGAATGTAACCCCCAGCGTACGCTCGAATGTTGCTTGACATGACCACGGTGAAAGTTCCGCTTAGGCTCTCTCCCTCTGAGTTAAAAGTGAGATCCACGCCCTGCCAGCCTAAAGAGTTCCACAAGGCCAGTGCTGCATAATAGGGCACCGCCAATGATTTCTCTAACCTGTTCCGGGGTTCGACATTTTCTACAATTTCCCCATCCAATCCAACGCCTGCCCAGAGAATGAAGACTTCATTATTGCATATGCCTAAATCAATCAATCGATAGCTGCCTCGGGCCAGTCGTGCTGCAGCATCTTCCAATGCTGTCCGATGGAGCCAATCCAGATGCTGTAGCCCAATTTCCTTAGCCCAGACGTTGGCGGTACCACTTGGCAATACTCCTAGTGCAGTGTCTGTATCAATCAAGACTGAAGCCACTTTGCCCACACTGCCATCACCTCCAGCGACAAAAACGGCATCGTCTTGACGATCGACCGCGCTTTGAGCTTGCTCGCGCAACTGCTCATAATCCCATGATTCAAGTAGCTGGATCGTCCATCCGTACCTTTCCAGGACACTGGCAGCTCGAGTTACAAAAGGGGCTGCAGGGAATCGTCCCGCTGCCGGATTGTAAATCAGCGTGGATCGTGGCATTGTATGCACTCCAGGATTTTCATTATAGCCTAGATAGCACATTCATCGGAATCCAGGAATCGTACTTTGCCGACAATCCCTGCAGTAAGGTCTACTGCGATATGAGTATCTTATTTCAATTTGCAGTTGGCCTTAACCGCCGTTAGAATTCTGGTTGGAGGTTATGTGGAATACTCCAGGGGTATCATTCTCGGTGGACGGTATCAGATCCTTGATCGCCTCGGTTATGGAGGCATGGCGAATGTTTTTCGTGCACGCGACCTAAACCTTCAGCGCGATGTTGCTATCAAGATCCTACGTGACGACTTAATCGATGATCCAGGTTTCCAGAATCGCTTCCTTCAAGAGGCACGTGCAGCGGCCAACCTTGCCCACCCTAGCATCGTTACAATCTACGACTTTGGTCATGACGCTGGCCGTTACTACATCATCATGGAGTATGTCGAGGGCACAGATTTAAAGACCTATCTACGCCGGGAAGGACATCTATCAATCAAGGAATCTATCGACTTAATGCGACAGATGTGTGCTGGAGTTGGCTATGCGCATCGAGCTGGACTAGTGCATTGTGACCTCAAACCACAAAATATCCTGGTCGCCTCAGACGGACGCGCAAAGATCACTGATTTTGGAATCTCTCGCGCGCTCGCATCGATAAACCCTGAAGAACACTCTGATGTCGTTTGGGGAAGCCCGAAGTACTTCGCACCAGAACAGGCCGCAGGAAATGCACCTTCTCCTTCCAGCGATGTCTACGCACTGGGTGTGATTTTCTTTGAAATGCTGACAGGCAGGCTACCCTTTGAAGCCGACACTTCATCCGGTTATGCAGAGCTTCACCAAACAGCCGATCCACCCTCACCTAGGTTGTTGAATCCTGAGATCCCAGTTGTTCTGGACTCGATCATCCTGAAGGTACTCTCAAAGGAGCCTTCTAGTCGATATAGGACCGCTGATCAGTTCGGGCGTGTTTTGACGACTTTCTCAACGCAAGAATCCTTGGAAGTGGAGTTGGAAGTTCCAGTAATTGATCCCACTCCATACTATCATCATCAGGAACCTGTCCGAGTGGAGACTGTGCAGCCTATCCAAGTAGATTGGATCGCCGTCTTCCTGGGGCTTCTTGCTTTCATCGCAGTCGGCGGATTGATCCCTCTCTGGCTTTGGGTGTGTCTACTGTATCCTTCATGCCCATTCTGACCCACCTACTCCAGTACGAATTTCATCCATTGTGATAGCTCCTCTGTCAATATCGGAATCGGGAGGAAAGCAGGACGACTACTGCGCATCAGGTTCACTTCTATTGGCATCGAATGAGTTCCCAGCCCACTTTTTTGATAAAAAATCTCTTGTAGCTCAGCATACTATGCGGCGTATTTAGGCTGCGGTATAATATCGAAGAAACCCCAACGATGATGTTGGGGTTGAGAAGGAATGGTATGAGCTAGTTCCTTGTCAGGGAGGTTGATGTGACTTCATCGCGAGGCCGTAATTCGCTGGTCTTGCTTATACTGATCTTGATTGTCACTGTGCTCGTTTTCCAGTTTCGCGGTGCTTCAGAGCAATCGGAACCGTTGTTGTTTAACCAGTTGGCAGACGAGATCAAAACCGGCAAAGTAGCCAAAATCACAGTCGATGATAGCGATATCGAAGTGGTTTACAAAAATGGGGACAACAAAACCACTCGGATGGAATCTTCCAAGACGGCAGTTGAGCAGCTTCTTGACCTCGGCGTAACGCCTGAGGAACTTTCTTCGGATCAACTCCAGATCGAGATTAAACAGCCAAGTAACCTGAATAACATTATTAGCTTGATCACTTATATTCTCCCAGTTCTACTGGTCTTCGGTCTACTGTACCTAATGTTACGGCAAGCTCAGGGGACCAATAATCAAGCTCTGTCTTTTGGAAAGAGCCGTGCGCGGATGTTTACGGGTGATCAGCCAACAGTCACTTTTGATGATGTAGCAGGTGTCGAGGAGGCAAAGGAGGAACTTGAAGAGGTTGTTGAGTTCCTAAAAGAACCAGAAAAGTTCATAAGCCTTGGCGCTCGTATTCCAAAGGGTGTACTACTCATCGGTCTTCCGGGCACAGGCAAGACGCTCCTTGCTAAGGCGGTCTCTGGTGAGGCTGCAGTACCATTTTTCTCCATCTCCGGATCTGAATTCGTCGAGATGTTCGTCGGTGTTGGCGCCAGTCGTGTGAGAGATCTCTTCGATCAGGCGAAACGGCACTCACCTTGTATCGTATTTGTCGATGAGATCGATGCAGTGGGTCGACAGCGAGGGGCTGGATTGGGCGGAAGTCACGACGAACGAGAACAAACCCTGAACCAGATGCTCGTTGAGATGGATGGTTTCGACACCGACACCAATGTGATCATAATGGCCGCCACGAATCGGCCGGATGTGTTGGATCCCGCATTACTGCGACCGGGCCGTTTCGACCGCCGTGTTGTACTGGATCGACCGGACATGCGAGGTCGAGAGTTGATCCTCAAAGTGCATGTGAGGGGCAAACCACTCGATCCAGAAGTAGAGCTCAGCACCATTGCAAAGGCGACACCTGGTTTCGTCGGTGCCGATCTTGAGAACCTTGTGAACGAAGCCGCTATCCTTGCGGCCAGAAGAAATCGCAAGACGATCGGGATGGATGAATTCCAAGAGGCCATCGAACGTGTCATTGCAGGCCCTGAGCGGAAGAGCAGGATCATCAGCGACGAGGAGAAACGAATTGTCGCTTACCATGAGGCTGGGCATGCCGTAGTCCATCACGTTATCCCCGAGGCGGACCCTGTCCACAAAGTAAGCATCATCGCCCGCGGCATGGCTGGTGGGTTCACAATGGCACTGCCAGATGAAGAGCGACTACTCATCGCCAAGAATAAGCTGAAAGCACAAATGGCGGGTTTACTCGGAGGACGTGCAGCAGAAGAACTGGTTTTCAATGACATCACCTCTGGTGCATCCGACGACATCGACAGGGTCACAAAGCTTGCACGCAGCATGGTCACAAGACTGGGAATGAGTGATGAACTCGGTCCAATGGTGTACGGACAGAAGGAGGAGCTCATCTTCCTCGGTCGAGAGATTTCAGAGCAAAGAGACTATTCGGAAACAATCGCTGAACGAATCGACCAGGAGGTCCGACACCTTGTCACTGAGGCTTATGAGAAGGCAAAGGATATCCTCATTGATTATCGAGGACAGCTGGATACTGTAGCGCAGTACCTCATTGAGGTTGAGACGATCAACCGGCAGGAATTCGAAGAGTTATTCGAGCAACCCGTTCCTGAGAAGAAGAGTGGAACGCCTCTTCCTCTCACAGCTGTTCCTTCAGCATAAGGTTGTAAACGATTTTAGGGAGCCCCCATTTTGGGGGCTCTTTTAATACGAACGACTAAAGTCGTTACTACATTCTCATCATCACTGTAGTGGCGACTTCAGTCGCTTATTGGGGCTACCTTATTAGGGCAATCCCTTAATTTCCTTCTCCTCACTCTTCTACATAAATTATAGTGCGGTTATGAATTGAGATGGGCTTTTAAACATCGAATTATCGCATCGTCATAGTCGCAATGATATAATTCCACGCACGAACCATTACCTTGAAAGTTCCAATGCAAATAGAAAGGTTCGTAGTTCTTCCAGTTTTTACATTCAGACAAAGCGTCCATATGTACTTGAACTTCCATTTCAAAACTTGAATGAATCCCAACACAGTAAGGAGGACAGAAGTCGTGACGAAAAATAGCATCCCCGGTTCCAAAGCACAAGAATACCTAAAGCGAGATAAAGATGTCGTCTCTCCTTCATATCCGCGAGCTTACCCATTTGTGATGGATCATGGATTGGGTTCCGAGGTATGGGATGTGGACGGAAATCGATACGTCGACCTAACTTCTGGGATCGCCGTATGTTCAACGGGTCACAGCCATCCTGAGGTCGTTCAGGCGATAAAGACTCAAGCCGATAGATTTCTCCACATCTCCTCCGACTACTATCACCCACTGTGGGTTGAATTCTCGGAAAAGCTTGCTTCCACAGCTCCTTTCAAAGAACATGCGAAGGTTTTTCTTGCCAATTCTGGTGCGGAAGCTGTTGAGGCTGGCATTAAGCTGGCTCGAAAGCATTCTGGACGTCATCAATTCATCGGTTTTTACGGTGCATTTCATGGCCGAACTATGGGAGCTTTGGCCTTTACAGCAAGCAAGGGAGTGTATCGAGAGGATTTCTTCCCAATGATGCCAGGAGTCACTCACGTCCCTTATCCTGACCCATACCGTCCTATTCTTAGCCCTTCACATGAAGATTACGGCGAGACGGTTGTGAAGTACATTGAAGATGTCGTCCTTAAACATCGTGTGCCCGCGGAGGATTGTGCTGCGATCCTTGTCGAGCCCATCCAGGGAGAGGGTGGCTACGTTGTGCCTCCGGACGGTTTCTTCCCAGCTCTGCGAAAACTATGCGACAAGTTTGGGATTCTTCTCATTGTTGATGAAATCCAGTCCGGTGTCGGTCGAACTGGGAAATGGTGGGCTGTTGAACACTGGGATGTTGAACCCGATATCGTCCTCACTGCCAAGGGAATCGCTTCTGGAATTCCACTTGGAGCAATTATTGCCCGCGAGAGCGTTATGGATTGGCCAATCGGAGCGCATGGAAATACCTACGGCGGCAATCCTATCGCATGCACGGCAGGCATGACCACATTCGAACTCATCGAGAACGGTATGATGGAAAATGCGGCCGAGGTTGGTGAATATACACTTGATGCACTCAGTGAGATTCAGGTCCGACACCCCAGCATCGGCGATGTCCGTGGCAAAGGCCTGATGATCGGCGTGGATTTTGTAAAAGACCGGGAGACCAAAGAGCACGCGAAAGACCTTCGTGACCGCATCGTATACCGAACCTTCGAAAAAGGTGTTTTGACATTCGGTTGTGGTGATAGCGCAATTCGTATTGCGCCAGCACTCAACATCACACGCAACCTGATGGACGAATCTCTTGAAATCTTCGAAGAAGCGATCACCGAATCAGAGAAAGAGGGGATTAACTAATATCATGCTCCCCGACTTGCGTGTCCGGCAACGAGATTACCTCCTCGAAGTTTCTCGAGCCCTCACTGAGGAGCTCGAGCTCAAGAAGGTTCTCACAAGTATTCTACGCTACTCCACAGAACTCTTGGCGGGACATGCAGGCCTTATAGCCCTCCGCGAGACTGGCGGTGGCTGGAATATTGCTTCCAGCTTTGGTATCAATCCCGCCTTTCTTAAAAGCCTTAAACCTCTTCTTGATGACATCCCAGACCATGGCGATCCAGCTCGCTTCGCTTTACCGGAGATAAGTCGTCGTCTGCAGCGGTTAACAGAAGCGGCAACATTGGGATTTCTATCAGGCGTTGGCCTTCCACTGATCGCCCAAAGTGAGGTGCTCGGGGTTATATTCGTGTTTCGGTCCTATCGAGGACGATTTTCTTCTGAAGATCGCGCATTGCTTCAATCATTTGCATCACAGGCTGCAATCGCCGTGTATAACGCTAGCTTGTACTCCCAGGTAACAGAACAAAAACAGTTCCTCGACGCCGTACTTGAAGCTTCTGCTGATGGCATTTTTGTTCTCGATCCACATTTCCGATTTCAACGAGTCAACAAAGCCTGCGCGACGATGGTCGAAAACACGCCTGAAGAGATCATTGGAAGACATCATAGCGAGATCATCCAATGGAGACGACGTGAGCCTGGTTTAACCTTCGAAGAAGCAGAAGCGGGAGGTTGGCCTCTCACCGCACAAGCGCAACTAGAGGTGGAAGGAGATCTGGAAACGAAAGAAGGTGGTATGATCAGCGTTGGGATCACTTACGCGCCAGTACTCACCTCAGATAACAAGCTCATCGGTGTCGTCGCTAACATGCGCGATATCACCAAGTTCCGTGAAGCCGAGGAGCTGAAAAGCACTTTTATCTCCATCATTAGCCATGAGTTACGCACACCCGTTGCGCTCATCAAGGGATACGTCGGCACGCTGCGCCGTGAGGATGCCGATTGGGATCCGGAGGTTGTGCATGACAGCCTCGCAGTGATCGAGGAGGAATCTGATCGCTTGGCTTCATTGATTGATGACTTGCTTGATGCGTCTCGCCTTCAGGCTGGGGCTCTTGTCTTAAATCTCTCAGAAGTAGATCTTAACGACCTCACCAATGAAAGTGTAAAGAAATTTCAGATTCAGACAGACATGCACACCTTTGAGATGAATTTCTCCAAAGACTTCCCGATTGTGATCGCTGACGAGGAGCGGTTAAGACAGGTAATCAATAATTTGCTTTCAAACGCAGTTAAGTACTCAAAGGACGGAGGCGTTATCCAGATTCGTGGACTCGCAAGGCCTGAAGAGGTCGCCATCTGCGTCATGGACGAAGGTCCTGGAATTGCTGAAGAAGATATCCCCCACGTCTTTGACCGTTTCTACCGATCGAGTAAAGCTGCGCAAAGGACCAAAGGTGCCGGGCTCGGTCTCTATCTTGCGAGAGCTGTGATTGAAGCACACGGTGGACGCATCTGGATAGAACCAAGGGCTAAGCGTGGCACCTCCATTTGTTTCTCGATCCCTCGAACCTAGGTATGTGAAAAATACTTGAAAGAGTTAGGCTGATATGCCACAAACAATCTCACAAATCCGATGCCCCAACTGCTCAACTATGAATCAAGTGCCCATTGATCAATTGATTGATGTTGGCCAAGATCCATCTGCAAAGGCACGCTTGCTTTCAGGCAGTTTGAACACTATGACATGCAGTGCCTGCGGATACCAAGGTCAGATTGCTACACCCCTGGTATATCACGATCCTGAAAATGAGCTTCTCCTAACTTTTATCCCTGTCGAGATGGGATTACCCAAGGATGAACAAGACCGCCTGCTTGGCAGCTTGATCAACCAAGCCATTCAAGGATTACAACCTGAACAGAGAAAGGGCTATCTGTTCCAACCTCAGACTGTTCTTACTATGCAGAGTCTCGTTGAGCGAATTCTTGAGGCAGATGGAATCACAAAGGAAGAAATTGAATCTCAACGCGCTAAACTTCAGTTGTTTGAGCAATTATTGCAAACACCGGACGAAAATCTGGATGAGTTCGTCAAAGAGCATGATGAAGAATTGGATGCGGCTTTTTTTCAACTCGCGTCCCTAAGCCTTCAGGCGACAAGCGATGAAGGAGCACGCGCAGCAGCGGACAGACACTTACGGGAAGCTTTAGCACTATCTAATTTCGGTAAGGATCTCATCGCGAGAGAAGCTGAAATCCGTACTGCTGTTGAGAGCCTTCAGGAAGCAGGTGATTCTCTTACCATCGATTCACTCCTGGACATCTTCATTGAAGCTCCAAACGAAGATCGAATAAGAGCTCTTGTCCAGCTTACCCGACCGGCAATCGACTACGTATTCTTCCAAAAACTTACAGAATTCATCGATTCCTCTGAAGGCGATGAGAAGCAACGCCTCTCAGAGATTCGTGAAGTGATCTTGGAGGAAACGCGCATCATCGACGAGGCTCAGGAGGCGCGTGCTGCTCAGGCGGCTGCATTACTACGTAGTCTTATGGAAGCAGAAGATATCGATCAAGCGATTCGCGAAACCCTTCCCCTCATCGATGAACTGTTCCTGGGAATCCTTCAGGCGAATATTCGTGCTGCGACGGAACGCGGCGACGAAGAAGCTGTTTCCCGCTTACAGTTTGTTGATGAGCAAATTCGACGCGTAATCCGAGAGTCGCTCCCGGCTGGTCTCCAATTGGCACAAGATCTCCTTGAAATTGAGGATTTGGCTGAAGCCGAAAGCCTCCTCGACCAATCCGCTGATGCGATCGATGAGGAGATGCTAACCGTTCTACTTACAACTGCGCAAAGACTCGAGGGATCTGGGGATAATGAAGGCGCAGAACGCGTACGCCAACTGCACCGACATGCGTTACGCCTTTCGATGAAGTCGAAATTGCAAAAAACCTAATATCCACATCCTCTACCAGGAATGTCCAACCCGCATGGCTCGTTTAGGATTCATTTTCGAATCGAGAGTGGAATTCTTATAGAACAACCAAGCTTTTTCACGAACAGCAAATGCACTTCACCCATGAAGATTGAGGAAAGATCCCCCGGAGAATAGCCTGGTGACCATTAGAAATTGTCAACAACCTGGCAAACCAGTCCTTTTAAGTAACGTCCTTCAGGAAAGTTCAACGCAACAGGGTGATCAGAAGGCTGACCTAACCACCGGATGACTACGACTCGCTTTCCCGCATCCAAGGCCGCATCTGAAACGATTTTCTGAAAAAGCTCAGGACTAATCCCACCTGAGCACGAAAAAGTGAAGAGGAGCCCACCGGGCTTTAGCAACTTGAGTGCAAGAAGGTTTATGTCTTTGTACCCCCTGGAGGCTTTTTGTAGATGAGCTGAGGTAGGCGCGAATTTAGGTGGATCGAGGATAATGTGGTCAAATTCACGGCCCTGATCTCGCAGCAACCTTAGTGCAACGAAAACATCCTCCTTCATGACATTCAAACTCTCTAAAGCGAGACTGTTCAGAGAGACATTCTTAGGAATGAGATCAAGCGCAGTAGCGGAGGAATCAATGGCAATAACCCTCCCCGCTCCATTCCGCAGCGCGACAGCCGAAAAGCTCCCCGTGTATGAAAAACCATCAAGGACCGACGCGCCAGGCTGCATCATTTCAGCGAAGGCTCGTCTGTTCTCCTTCTGGTCCAGGTAGAAGCCCGTTTTATGTCCGTTTCTCACATCCACTAAATAACGAAGATTGTTCTCAGTGATATCGATAAGCGGTTCTGGCGCCTCGCCCCACAGTGGTCCTGTAAGGGCGGGTAATCCCTCCAGGCCGCGCACATCGGCGTCAGACCTCTCATAGATCCCTGCGCAATCACCTCGCTTGGTTAATTGATCGAGGATTACCTGGCGCCATCGTTCCACTCCTGCACTCAGGAATTGGATAACTCGGATATCGTTGTATCGATCGACAATGAGGCCTGGCAGACCGTCGGATTCAGCATGCACTTCTCTAAAGGCGGAGGTTCTTCCTGTTTTCTTTAAATTGGCACGTGCCTTTATCGCGGTATCAAGTCGATGGGCGAGAAAGGATTCGTTCACGATTTCATCGCGGTTCCAAGTCCAAACCCTGGCCTGGATTTGCGATTTTGGTGAATAAGCAGCGTAGGCCAGCCACTCACCTTCATGAGAAAGTACTTCCATGGTCCCGCCCACTTCCGGGTCTCCTTGAACCTCAGCAACAGCGCTAGCGAAGATCCACGGATGTCTTTGCATGACAGAACGTTCACGTCCGCCTTTAAGGATGATTGCTTTCATATTTACCTTCCAACGTCAGGTCTGACTTCAACAAGAGGCACAATAAGCACTATAAACTATCGCCGGATGCTAGCCTCCACCCTCAATGAGTCGGAGCAAGCCTTCTTCATCTATCACACGTATTCCTAAGCCCTGCGCTTTAGAAAGTTTAGAACCTGCCGCTTTGCCAGCAACAAGATAATCCGTTCGCCCGCTTACACTACTTGTTACTTTCCCACCTCCCCTTTCAATAATTTCTTTCGCTTCCTTCCTCGTCAGGTTAGGAAGAGTTCCAGTTAACACGAAGGTCATTCCTTCAAGTGGCTGCTCCCCTTCGGACAGTCCGCCCTCCGAGACCTTCCAATCTCCCGCTCTGGAAAGTTTTTCAAGGATCACCTGGTTGCTTGATTGTGAAAACCAATCCACGATGGCTGAGGCGATGTTGGGACCTATCCCCTCTATCCCTTCCAGGGCTTCCATTGTTGCTCGTGCAAGATCTTCCAATGTACCGAAATGCCGTGCAAGATCAGCAGCTACAATTTCCCCTACACCGCTAATACCCAGAGCACTAATGAGGCGTTCAAGGCTCTGATTGCGCGAGTCATCGATAGCTTGAATCAAGTTTTCTGCTTTTTTCTCCGCGAATCCCTCCAAGGTGAGAAGGTCATCTTTCGAGAGTGAATAAATATCAGCGACATCATGGACGAGTTTCCCTTCAACCAGTTGCTCCGCGACCTTGATACCAAGACCTTCGATGTCCATCGCACTGCGCGAGGCGAAGTGTTCTACAATGCGCACCAATTGTTCAGGGCACGCGCCGTTGACACAGTAGATGGCCACTTCACCCGGTATTCTCTCCAGTTTCACATTACAAAAAGGACATCGCTCCGGGACTTTATATGGGGCTTCGGTTCCACTTCTGGCATCAACCACAGGTCCGATCACATAAGGGATAACTTCACCAGCACGCTTGACGAGAACTCGATCGCCGATACGTATGTCCTTCTCGGCGATGAAATCGAAATTGTGCAATGTCGCTTTCCGAACCGTGACGCCGCTAACTTCAACAGGCTCGAGGATCGCATAAGGAGTAACCACCCCTGTACGCCCAATGTTGATGCCGATGTCATTCAGAGTCGTGGTCACAACCTGAGCTGGAAACTTAAGTGCGATTGCTCCCCTCGGATCTTTTCCAACAAAACCCAGGACTTCAGATAGGTCCAGATCATTGAGTTTAATAACTACTCCATCCGCTTCATAAGGTAAGATCTCGCGGCGCTCGATCCATCGATTCCCTTCATCGATGGCATCTTCGATAGTATCCACCTGACAGACTCCTTCAATGATTGGGAACCCAAGGACTTCTAAGTATTGAATGGCTTCCATCTGTGTACTCGGGGTGTAGCCTTCAGAGGTCAAGATGGAATAACAGAGTAATGAGATAGGCCTGGAGGCGGTGAGCGAAGAATCAAGCTGTCTAAGGGCACCGGAAGCGGCGTTTCGCGGGTTGACGTATGTCCGCTCGCCGGCTGCTTCGAAACGCTGGTTCATCCTCTCGAAATCATCCCTTTTGATAATTGCCTCACCCCTCACTACAAGACGACTGGGGATTTCCAAGTCTAATCCATCATCCACAGGGATTCGAAGTGGCAGGCTCTTCACAGTCCGCAGATTGTGGGTGATGTCCTCGCCGAAGTCGCCATCTCCTCGAGTTGCACCAAGTGTAAACAATCCTGCTTCGTAATGAAGCACAACGGTCAGGCCGTCGAGTTTAGGTTCAACAACGAAATCTGCATCACGAACTCTCGAATCAAGTCTACCGATCCGCTCATACCATGCACGAACATCTTCATCGTTAAAGGCATTGGCGAGGCTTAGGACGGGTGCAGGATGCTGCACACGCACAAAACGGTCTGCCACCTCTCCCCCAACCCGCCGGCTAGGGGAATCAGGCGTCATCAGATGGGGATATTCAGCTTCGAGTTCGTTTAACTCACGAAGAAGCACATCGTATTCATAGTCACTGATCACTGGCGATTCAAGGACATGATAGCGGTAATTATGAAAGTGAATTTCCTTACGAAGCTGGTCGATCCGAACCCGCGCTTCTTCCTCATTCAAAGCGCCTTCAGCCATACCACCTCCTTCAAAGCCGTTGTGGGCTGAATCATGAGGTAAGTATATCCAGAAATCAACCGGAGATCGAAGTTAATTATCCTTCCAGAGAAATCCCGTACCTTAACCTTAGGCTACATTAACCCAGACGTCCAACAGATAATGCTGAAGCGATCAACCAGACTCTTGTTGTATCTCCAAACGGAAATTAGGATCCATCGGGACAGGACGTTGGTTGAGGATGACGTTGCTTTCATGGATGAAAGGTCTGGTGCGTGGGCATTAAGTGTGATCTGGGATAACTTCAGGCCAGACAGGGTAGAACATCAACCATCGGCCAGGGAAACGTCGAATGTTGGCCTCAAGGATTTTCAGTGATTCCTGCGCCATCCGCTGCGCATCCTCATGCTCGTCTAGACTGAGATCAGGTTCAAGTACCGTACCACACCGGGCAAGGTAGCTTCCATCATCGAGGTACTCTGGAACACCCACGATCAGTAGAGATCCGGTCCGTCTGGCCAACCGGGCATGCCCAGTAGGAAGAATCGCTTTCCGCCCGAAAAACTCCAGAGTGTCCCCTCCCAACCCAGGACGGTCCACGCCGGTGATGATCGCGCCCCCCTGTCTCAAATGCTTCAGCGCGATGCGCAATGCCTCGACCGTTGCCGGTATGATCTCCAGTCCAAATTTGCGGCGAATCTCATTCTGCACCAAGTAGCTCTCACGGGGATTAGGGTATGAAAGGGCGATTAAGGGAAATCCGAAGAGACCCAGGTACAAACTAAAGATATCAAAACCCATCATGTGGGGTCCGACAACTACGTGCCCCCTATCCTCTTGCACCCAGACATCCACCTTCTGTTGTAGATCTTCATCGAAATCACAAACTTCATGAAGAGATTTCTCACCACCTTGGATAGCTTTGAAGATATCGACAAAGCTCTTGGCAGTCGATTTTAGAACCTCTTTAACAGCATAATCCAATTCAGGATCGTCGTAGTCCATTCCACGAACCACAGCCTGGTTAGCTCGAATTCCCTGTATCAGGGGATCATTTCTATTTAATGTGAGGTATGAAGCGACGAGTGATCCCAACCTATATGCCACTCTCCTCGGAAGGAGGCGGACGATTCCAAGACCCAATGAAGGACCCCAGCGGCTGTTGGCAAGCGATGTAATGAACATTGTTGTCTAGATCCTTCTCTCCAATCGATTTAGGCTCCTTTGAATTGCCCCTAGAATAACCGGCGCTCCCCGAAGGATACAGAACGTAACCGCAATCCAGGAGGTGATATTGAAGATCATGACCAAGGGGGAAGAGAGTTCCCAGGATCGTGATCCCTCAGGAAATCCAGAGAGTGCGTAGCCTAATGACAGCCCACAAAATGAGATTATTTTGAATAGACCATAACTGCTTCGCATCCACTTTGAGCCGACGAGAAATGTCCCCAATCTACTTTCATGTTGTTCGAATGGCGCTTTTCCATCCCTGACCCCAAGACTGCGGATCGCATCCGTGAAAGTTGTTCGGGTGATGACAATGATGGGGATAGCGGCCGAAATTAATCCGAGATCGGCATAACACACCCATAGGACCAGTTCATAAACCCTGTCAGCCGCGATATCCAACACACTACCGACTAAGCTGGTTTTCCCAGTCCTCCTTGCGACAATCCCATCGATTGAATCGAGCATCAAAGCGATAAATAACACCGGGACTGCTGCAAGTTGAACTGATGGATTCCCAAAGTACAGCATTAAAAGATAGATGAAGAGAAGAGGAACACGACTGATTGTGATCCAGTTTGCCACCGACCTATCCGAACCCTCCAGACCGGATTCTATCAGCCAACCCAGAAGGGTCAAGGCGCATTATAAATTCTCTTGCTATTATTAGATGTTGCTATTGGTAGTAAACCTTCACCAATCCCTGCCATTTATCAGTTGTCTGTCAGCGAGGCTGGTGCTAAACTCCTTCGATAACCCTTAGAATTGTGAGTGAAACCATGAATGCTGGAAGAGTAATCGCGTACATCGCTGCTGCTATTCTGATCTTCTTTGGGATCCTATTTGTTTGGGCTGCCTTCACACCAGATGGCGGCACTCCAGGGTTGATCATTGTTGGCGTCATAACCATTGGTGCTGGACTCGGCCTCATCTGGCTTGCCCGGAGGCAGAGCTTGAAGAAAACTGTAGAAGTCGTACAGAAAATCGACCTATCAGGGGACATAGATCTGGAGACGCTGAAATGCGAACAATGTGGAGGCGCTTTGAGCAGTGATAATATCACGATGGTCGCTGGTGCTCCTGTGGTTAATTGCCCCTACTGCAACTCCAGCTACCAACTGACTGAAGAACCAAAGTGGTAATTTCAGGATAAGGACATAGAATGACGACTGGGGCCAGGATCATCTGTCAAGATCGGTATACACACCTGTCCACCCGTAGTGTAGGAGTATTGGCATGAGACGTTTGAAGATACTTACCGTAATCCTCTCCTTGGTTCTGATCCTCATACCAACTTCCCAGGCCTTTGCACAAACATATTACTATTCAGTTGATCGTATCATCGTAGACATCTTCTGGGAAAGCGATGGGACTGCTCGTATCGAATATGAGATCACATTCACCAATGACCCCTCTGCGGATCCAATCGAATATGTCGACATTGGTGTCCCAACTAGCAAGTACAGCATCACGGGCATTGATGCCTGGATAAATGGGCGCCCTATTACGGATCTTGAACCCTCACCATATGTTGTTCCAGGCGTCGCACTCGGCCTTGGACCGAATGCCATCAAGCCCGGTGAGACTGGTGTGGTCAGCGTATCCATCACCGGCGTTAGAGATGTGCTCTACGTCGAAGATCAGGAAGACTATGCCAGCGCCCTTTTTGCTCCCACCTGGTTCGACGCAGATCAAGTAATTGGTGACACCGAGATACTTGTCAGGTTCCATCTCCCTCCTGGCGTTCAACCGGATGAACCGCGTTGGCACGAATCACCGTCAGGATGGCCGCAAGATGCTCCCTCCACAAGCCTCGACGAAGATGGACGTGTGGTCTATGCATGGTATAACCCGGACGCGGATGGATCTACCATCTACGTATTCGGCGCTTCCTTTCCTAGCGAGTACATTCCAGCACAAATCTTGATCACCCCTACACCTGTTAGCGTAGGTGGGACAATAGGCAACATCGGGGATGCATTGGGAGGTTTTTGTTGTGTGGGCGGCATCGTCCTGCTTTTCATCTTCTTCATTTTCATTGGCGTGTTTTCACAAAGGCGGAGGAAGCTCGCTTACTTGCCGCCAAAGTTATCCATTGAAGGTCACGGCATCAAGCGCGGCCTAACCGCGGTTGAAGCGGCAATCCTGCTCGAGACACCACTCGACCGAATACTCACTATGATCCTTTTCGCTTTGATCAAGAAGGACGCAGCAACTGTAGTCAAAGAGGATCCGCTGGAGATTGAGGAAACCAAGCCCCGACCTGAGGGGCTTCGGGTTTACGAGGCCGATTTTCTCGACGCGATGGCGAAGAAGAAAAGAGTTGAGAGGGAGCGTGCACTTCAGGCTCTTATGGTGAAGTTGGTCAAGTCCGTCCAGAAGAAGATGAAGGGCTTCAGCCTGAAGGAGACCAGGGCTTATTACAAGTCCATCGTCAAGAAGGCCTGGCACCAGGTTGAAACCGCGGAAACCCCAGAGGTCAAGTCGGAACGCTACGCAGATGCCCTCGAGTGGGAGATGCTGGATGATGACTTCGATGGTCGGACACGCCGCACCTTTGGAACCGGTCCAGTATTCTTGCCGATTTGGTGGGGAGCCTACCGCCCATCGACCGTGAGGCCAAGTGCGGGTCGAGTCAGCTCCACGCCGACACGGACTTCGGTTTCACACTCCAAAGGTGGGGGTGTATCACTCCCCTCACTGCCTGGGGCTGAGTTCGCATCATCGATTGTGACCGGAGTCCAGACCACTGCAAATGGATTGGTGAGGAACGTAGTCGACTTCACCGGTGGAGTTACGAAAACGACGAATCCACCCCCTCCACCCTCAACCTACTCTGGCGGGCGATCCAGCGGCGGAGGAGGTTGTGCATGCGCCTGCGCGTGCGCTTGTGCAGGATGCGCCTGCGCCTGTGCTGGAGGCGGTCGGTGAGTCTTGAACTACCATTCCTAAACCGGCGCCCAAAAACGCAAAATCCCGAGGCCGGACTCTATAGCTACCAGCGGCAACATGATGAGGACCGAACCCACGTTCATCTCCGCATCCATCCTGAGGGCGATGGGCTCCTCATGGTTAACGCCAACCGGGCTGTACATCTCAATCCGACCGCTGTTATCATGGCATGGCTTTTACTGGAGGGAGAGAGTGATCATACGATCCTTTCCCAACTGACAAAGCAGTATCATGTGAGCCGTGGGACTGCAAAGCAAGATCTCGACCAACTTCGGCGCCAAATCGATGAGTTGATTCGCCCCGGCGGCGCATGTCCCATCCATGAACTGGACCTCGATGTCCTTGCTCCATTCTCGAAGATTCCTCAGGCGCCATACCGCATGGATCTTGCGTTAACGTACCGCTGTAATTGTGATTGCGCACACTGCTACAATGCCCGTCCTCGCTCCTACCCTGAGATTAGCACGAAAGAATGGAAAGGCATCATAGAAACCCTATGGAAGGTTGGCGTCCCCCACATCTGTTTCACAGGTGGTGAGGCGACTTTGCGTGAGGATCTACCGGAACTTATTACTTTCGCCCAAACTCAAGGCCAGATTACCGGTTTGTTGACGAACGGTCGCCGTCTCTCTGATGAAGCCTATGTTGAAAAACTGACCAAGGCCGGTCTCGATCACGTACAAATCACGATAGAGTCATTCGATCCAGCGATCCATGATCAGATGGTTGGCGCGCGCGGGGCATGGCGCCAGACAATTCGAGGCATCGAAAATGCTTTGAAGAGCAACTTGTTTGTGATGACGAACACAACACTACTCCAGTTGAACGCGCCCCACATTACCGAAACGATAGATTTTCTCGCAGATCTTGGAGTACCGACCATTGGCTGCAACGCACTTATTTACGCCGGTGCAGGGAAATCCGTTGGAACAGGGCTCAAGGAAGATGAGCTCGCTCCATTGCTCGAAACTGTTCGAGCACGCACAGAAGCTCGCGGTCAGCGATTGATCTGGTACACACCCACCCAATACTGTCACTTCGATCCAGTTCAAATGGAACTGGGTGTTAAAGGCTGCACAGCAGCCACGTACAACATGTGCGTAGAGCCGAATGGTGACGTAATACCTTGTCAGTCCTACTACCAGACCATTGGAAATCTCATCCAAGATCCTTGGAATTCAATTTGGCAGCATGAACTCGCCCTTTGGTTGCGGGAGCGGAAATACATTCCCGACGATTGTAACGAATGCCCTGTCCTGCGGGAATGCGGCGGAGGCTGTCCACTATCACTCTCGCATCAATCCCCTATCGTTCAGATAAGCGTCAACGCACTCTGAACATGGGAAGTAGCCGAGACGAGGAAGTGTGAGATGAAATCATTCCTATCAAGATGGTTCCCTATCGAACCCGATGTAGAGCCATTAGATCCAGGCGTATATCATTACCAGGCAAGCGAGGATTCTCCCATCCCCTACCGGCTCCACCTTCGCATCGAAGCCGACGGCAGAGGTATTCTGATTGTTAATGCATCAACTGTGGTGCATTTAAATGAGACTGCGACCGAATACGCGTATCAATTGGTTCATGGCGCCGAACCAAAGGAAGCCGCGATCGCCGTCTCTCAACGCTACCGAGTGACTTCGAAGCAGGCACAGGAAGACTTCGAGGTCTTTTCACAACGAGTGCTGGCACTAGCCACAAACCCAGATATCGATCCAGTTCTTTTCTTGGACATCGATCGCACCGAACCCATGGAAATCGCTCCTTCTGCACCCTATCGATTGGACCTCGCTCTAACCTATCTTACAGATCCGGATGGTGAACAGGATCCATTAGCACGCGCCCGCGTGGATCGAGAGCTTACTACCGAGGAATGGACGCGAATCCTCGAAACAGCGTGGAACGCAGGAATACCACATGTTACGTTCACTGGGGGCGAACCAACTCGCCGGTATGACTTGAAAGATCTGGTTAAGAAAGCTGAGGAACTCGGGCAGGTTACCGGCGTGTTTTCCGACGGAAGAAGGTTGTCAGATGCAGCCAATGTTGAAGAACTCTCGCAAGCCGGCCTCGACCACTTCTTAATCGTCCTCGTTCCAGATTCCCAAGAGAGCTTTGAAGGTTTGAGAAATGCACTTGCTTCCGACGTATTCACTGCAGTGCACTTCACCATAACCAAAGAATTAATCGGTGAGGTCTCAACTTGGTTGGACCGTCTTCATAAAATGGGCGTTCAAGCGATATCTATCTCTGGCAGCGACCTTTCTGAAGAGGTTACGCAAGCAATTGCCGATGCAAGAGAACAAGCCGCAGAGCTTGAAATGGATCTCATCTGGGATCTACCGGCTCCTTACTCTCAGATCAATCCTATCGCTCTAGAAGTATCCGATGCACCAGATCGAGCTGGACGAGCATGGTTGTATGTGGAGCCAGATGGCGATGTCCTTCCAGACCAACGCATCGATCGAATTCTGGGCAACATCCTCACGGATCCTTGGGACGAGATCTGGGCTGCCGCGCTTCAATCATAAAGGCACCGAACTCTGATTCAATACCGATGAGCGATCCAAGCACGCTCACACGATCTAAGGTTGGTCTCGCCAGCATGGTACTGGGAGCTTGTTTTGGTGTCGCCGTCCTCTTTGGTACTTTTAGCGCACAGCGTGTTGTTGCGACGGAATCCGAAATCCCTATCCTATACCAGGCTGCCTTTTCTCTCGGCGTATGTCTTTGGACGATCCTCATGAGTTTCATCTTGGGCATGGTGGGATACAAGGTCGAACCTTCCGAACGAAATCGTCAAGGAATGCTATGGGTTTTGAGCGGTATCATTCTCGGCACATTCTTTCCCATTGCCGTCATGCTGTCACAAAGAAACCTTACTGTATTCCCTGAACGAATCGGTTTGCCGAGTCTTATCATGATCGCAGCACTCTCTTTCGGTCTCGGCGGAGCACTTGTCGGGTTCAGTGGAATGCTTACCGAGATGTTGTTCTGGAAACTCATTCAACAGCATCGCTGGGGATTGATATTGACATACTGCCTTAGTCTACTCCTGGGTGTAAGTGCTGGTTGGGCGGCCTATGGTTGGACCGTTTTCAGTTCCCAAACGATTTTCAATATCTGGATCTTATAGATCCACCGAAAGCTGATGTGAACTCAAAGGATAAACTTTCAAGACTACACAACCGTTACAAATTGCAAGCGAAATGGACGGTGGAAGTTCGCCGAAAGTTGCTCGCACAAATTCAGCTTCCTGATGCAGCAAATGTTTTAGAAGTAGGCTCTGGCACTGGCGCTATCACTAGTGAACTTGCAGAGATTTTCAAGTGGAAAATCTTTGGAGTTGATATCGATCTGAGCGTTACTGCCTTCGCTCATGGCATGGATCAAAAAACGCGATACGTCGTCGCGGATGGCCTCCGATTACCATTTAAGACCAACTTTTTTGATCTCACACTTAGCCACTTCCTCCTCCTGTGGGTTAAAAATCCTGATGGGATTCTAAGTGAGATGAGGCGAGTAGCTAAACCAGGATGTCAAATCCTGGCATTGGCCGAACCAGACTACGGTGGACGCATTGATTACCCAGATGCCTTGATTGAAATTGGTCAACTTCAAGCCGATGCGTTAATTCATCAGGGTGCTGATCCCCGTATGGGTCGCAAACTACGGGCTCTCTTCCACCAGGCCGAATTGGAGGATGTACAGGCGGGCGTTCTAGGTGGGGAATGGAGAGTTTCAAACCTTGAAGAATCTTTCGAGTCGGAGTGGATCACTTTAATGGAAGACTTGGCCGGAGTCATATCAGAGGGGAAACTGAAAGATCTTCGTGAGCTTGATCGTGATGCTCAAAAATATGGCAGCAGGATTTTATACGTGCCTACCTTCTATGCACTTGGTCGGGTCCCAATAAAGACGCAATAATCGAGGCTCATCTCCTGCTTAAATTAAAAGGGCCCCGGTACTTTCCAGGGCCTTTTGTGATCCATAAGTAGCAGTTCTCAGAAGAGATTGAGGATCCTACCTGTATCAAGCTCAAGATCGATATCCATGTAGGCAGGTCGAGTCGCCAAGCCGGGCATCGTGCTCATGGCTCCAAGCAATGGGTAAATGAACCCAGCGCCAACGCTGGCGCGTACCTCTCGAATGGGCACAGTATAGCCTGTCGGGACACCCTTTAGCGTTGGATCGTGGCTCAAGCTCAGGTGTGTCTTCGCCATACACAAAGGCAAGTTACCAAAACCAGCTTTTTCGTAATTGGCAATCTGTTCTTCCGCCAAAGGCTCATAGGTAACTCCATCTGCACCGTAAAACTCTGTGCAGATGTATTCAATCTTCTGCTTAATGCTCCAATCCAGAGGATAAAGGAATTCGAAGTTGCTGGGCTGTTCGCAAGCATCGACGACAGCTTCAGCCAACTCTTTTGCGCCAGCGCCACCATCCGCCCAATGTGTGCTTTTTACTGCAGCGTAGGCTCCCTCACCTTCAGAGTACTCACGAACCAACTCCATCTCGGCGTCGGTATCATCCTTAAAGCTATTGACTGCGACGACAACAGGGATACCGAACCGCATGGCGTTCTTAATGTGCACACCAAGATTCGGCAAGCCAGCTTCGAGGAGTTCGAGGTTCTCCTCGGTATAGGCCTTATCTAATGGAGCGCCCGGTGAGACCTTAGGGCCGCCGCCATGCATTTTCAATGCTCGAACAGTGGCGACGAGGACGACAGCGTTGGGGATCAGTTCAGAGTAGCGACACTTGATATCGAAGAACTTTTCCATTCCGATATCTGCGCCAAAACCACTCTCTGTAACGACATAATCGCCAACTTTGAGCGCGATCTGATCGGCGATAATGCTTGAATTTCCATGGGCGATGTTTGCAAATGGTCCACAATGCACGAATGCCGGCTGCCCTTCCAGCGTTTGCATCAAGTTAGGCATGAGGGCATCTTTGAGCAACACAGTGGCAGCCCCAGCGATACCAAGTTCCTCCAGGCTGACTGGCTCACCCTTCTTATCAAGCCCGATCACGACCCGGCCTACTCGCTCCCTCAAATCTGCAAGGTCAGTTGCAAGAGCGAGGATAGCCATGAATTCTGAGGCGACGGTAATGTCGAAACCTGTCGCACGCGGGAAAACTGGATTTGGAGATCCATCTCGCAAATTGTCATCGTTGAAGCCGATCTTGATGCTCCGTAAGCTGCGGTCGCAGACGTCCACGACACGATTCCATGTGAGGGTTTCAGGATCGATGTCAATACGAGTCACACCCCTTCGTTGGAGCGCTTCATCGGACTGCCTGCTTTCGTGATACATGCGTGTGTCGATCGCTGCTGCGACGAGGTTGTGCGCCACACTGATGGCGTGAATATCACCCGTAAGGTGAAGGTTGAAGTCTTCCATGGGAATGATCTGACTGTAACCTCCACCGGCAGCGCCTCCCTTGATATTGAAAGTAGGTCCCATGCTGGGCTGGCGAATGCACACGATCACATTCTTACCCAAATGGGTTCCCATACCCTGTACTAGACCCAGGGATGTAGTTGTTTTCCCCTCCCCGAGAGGTGTAGGAGTTATGGCTGTCACATCGATGTATTTGCCTTGAGGGCGATCTGCGAATTTTTCCAGGACATCCAGGTGGACTTTGGCTTTATTCTTGCCGTAAAAGTCGAGATCGTCCTCCGTGAGTCCGATCTTCTCGGCGATCTCGATGATCGGCCGAAGGTCAGCCTCTTGGGCGATCTCGATGTCCGACGGTACGGGTCTGCGTGGTGTTAATGGCATAGCTTACACTCTCCTTGGGAAATGCAATGCGGACTACGGAATAAAAGTACTTCACTAGTTTGCACCCTCTCTTTCAAATTCACAAGCGCCAAACTTCACAATCCAAAATTGAAATAAATAACTTCTGGATCAAAGATGTTTTTAGGACAATTTAATCAAATTCGTCATGATTACAGCAGAAATTTATTTTCGAGTGTAAAATATATTGCACAATTGTGATTAAATTCACGACTCGGAGTTTCATCCCTCATTTCTCATGCCGTCTATCACTTCGCCGGGTACAAAATCATTCAGATACTATGGGGTGGATTATTGTGATTTGCTTCACATAATGTGGAGTGAGAATTTGTGAATCATTCCGGCCGGGTAATGGTATTTATGACTGCAACTTGGAACACACAACTGGGAGTTGACATACATGTATGTCGCTCAACGTACACAGACAAACCTCACACAATCTATCCGCATAGCACTTCTGTGGATAAATGTGAGGTTCTCATTTAGATAGCGAGGTGCAGAGTGGAAGCAATTACTGCTAGCCAGAATTTTATCGACGAGATCATAGCCTCTACACCAGACGGTCAAAGACTGCGTCTTTGTCTTCAGTGCGGAGCATGCAGCGGAGTGTGTCCTTTCGGCTTCATCATGACCTACCCGCCCCATGGAATGATCGCTGCATTAAGGGCGGGAATGCTCGAAGAAATAATAGACGCCGACACAGGCTGGATGTGCGTCTCATGTTACGCCTGTACTCAAGTTTGTCCAGCAAAAATCCCTGTAACCGCTGGTTTAACGACCCGAGTTAAAGAGGAAATGATCCTTGAAGGCAACGTTCCAACAGAACTTCAGGATGCGCTGGAGAAGGCGCAGCGATATTTTAACCCACTAGGTGAATCGCCACGGAAGCGTGCCGAATGGACTAAGAACGTAAAGCCTGAAATTCCAATCATGGGCAAAGCCAAAGAACCGGTAGAGGTATTGTGGTTTGTTGGCGATTACGCTTCCTACCATCCGCGCGTCATTCCCTCCACCCAATCGCTCGCAAAGATTCTCAACACTTTAGAAGTGGATTACGGAATTCTCGGTCCCGAAGAGGTTAGCGATGGAGACTCACTTCGTCTTGCGGGAGAGAGCGGTCTATACGAAATGTTGGCCGAGAAGAATGCACAAGCCTTCGAAAAATACGAGTTCAATGAAATCATCACTTCGGACCCACATGCGTATAACGCAATAAAGAACGAGTATCCCCATCTGGATATTTCTTACCCAGTGCGTCACTACACCGAGTTTCTCGCCGAGCGTCTCGACAAGATCGAATCCCTTCTGAAAAATGAGATTGAGGCCACTGTAGTTTTCCACGATCCCTGTTACCTCGGTCGGGTTAACGGAGTATTCGAAGAACCACGTCAGTTGTTAGGAGCCATCCCCGGTGTTGAGCTGATGGAGATGTCACACAATCGTGAAAATAGCTTATGTTGCGGTGGAGGTGGAGGCGGGATGTGGTTAGATGGTTTTCAATGGGAAAAGGCGAATGTCAGGATCTCAGACTGGCGTGTACGAGAAGCTGTTTCTGCTCTTGGAAGTCAAAATCGGGGCGATCCAGAAGAGAGCAAAACTTCTATTCTGGCAGTCGCGTGTCCATATGAAGCCCCGCGCTTCGAAGACTCGACGAAAACAGTTCCGGACGCAGGGGACATTCTTGTAAAGGATATTTCAGAATTACTCGCCGAAGCTATGGATCTATAGGGGTGAAACCATGAACATCGTTGTTTTGCTAAAGCTCGTACCAGATCTGGTAGAGGAAATTGAGATCGACGAGAGCGGGAAAGCGCTCGATACCACGTTCATGCGACTAATCATCAACGAGCCGGATGAACACGCCCTCGAACAAGCGATTCTTTTGAAGGAGAGTGAGGGAGGCCAAGTCACAGTCCTTGGACCGGATGTTGAAGATATGGAAGGTGTCTTGTTCACAGCAGCGGCCAAAGGATCTGATCGACAGATTAAGCTCGTCAATGGCTTTGAAGTATCAACGAATAATCATGCTCTTGCACGCGCATTCGCCTCTGTTATAAGCGAATTACAGCCAGATCTGGTCTTGACCGGCGTCCAAGCCCATAACGACCTCGACGGCGCATTAGGACCAATGATCGCCGAATATTTGGGGATGCCATACACGGGCTATGTTGCTGGCGTAAGCGCTTCAGAAGGAAAGCTAAGTGTGCGCAAAGAATATCCGGGCGGATTGATCGCGGAGATGGAGGTTACAACGCCAGCTGTTCTTGGTATTCAATCGGCGGAGCAACCACCACGCTATGTGGCTATCAGTAAAGTGCGTCGTGCTATGAAAACCGCCACCATCGATGAACTAGCAGCTCCAGCTTTAGACGACAGTGGTGGGCCCAAAGTCTCTAAGATGGCCCAACCGCAAGTTGGTGAGCGTGCTGAGATGATCGAAGGAGATATCGACGAGGTTGCCTCTAAACTTGTTCAGATATTTGAGGATCTAGGAGCGCGCTGACCTAGCGCATAACTACGTAGGGAGACACCGATGGACAGCGACACTTTTGTGATTATTGAACACTTCCAAGGCCAGGTGAGTGAAATTTCATATGTGATACTCGCAGCAGGACGGCAGCTCGCTAATGGTATCGGAGGAAGCCTAGTCGCGGTACTACTTGGCAACAACGCACAGGATTTGTCATCAAATTTTGCGGCTGACAAAGTCCTGTACATGGACCATCAAGCGCTGGCCGAATTCACACCTGATGCTTATCAAGTGGCAGTTGGTGAGTTAATCCAAACCGAAATCCCTCGTGCAGTTCTATTTGGGGACACTACCATGGGCGCGGAAGTTGCTGGAGTGCTTTCTGCTCGATTGGACCTCCCGCTTGTGAGCCGATGCAGTCGACTTGACGTTAAGGACGGAGGCGCAACCTATGTCAGCCAGATCTGTGGCGGCAAAATCAAGGCCGAGGGCGAATTGCCTGCTCCCACGGCTCTTGTAACTATGGTCCCTGGTGATTTCAAGGCCGAAGAAGGAATGAGTGACCAGCCACCGGAGGTTTCAACTGTTGATGCTCCGGCATTGGAAGGCCTACGGGTGACGTTGAAACAATATATTGAACCTGAAGTTGGTGATGTAGATATTACCGCCGTACCGCTCCTTGTTGCAGTAGGACGCGGAATTCAACAAGAGATGAACCTGGAATTGGCCGAAGAACTGGCGAATGCACTCGGCGCCGAAATATGTGCTTCCCGTCCTGTAGTTGATCAAGGTTGGCTGCCCACAAGCAGGCTGATTGGGAAATCAGGCAAGAGAGTAAAGCCGAGAGTGTACATAGCAATCGGGATCAGCGGAGCCCCTGAGCATGTAGAGGGAATTACTGGGAGCGAAACAATCATTGCCATCAACACGGATCCCGCTGCGCCAATTTTTGATGTAGCGAAGTATGGAGCCAATGTTGACTTATTTGAACTGTTACCAGCGTTGACCGAGAAATTGCAATAGCCGCGATTGTCAGCAAACGGAGGTAGCATGCCAATCCGAGAGACATTCTGGAACATTCCTCAATGGGCAGAGATCGGGCAGTACATTCTTGCATTATTGACGTTCCTGGTCTTCACCTATGGGATATTGCGTCGAGTGTGGCGTTGGAGAAAGGGAGTATCCGAGCGAAGAACCGATCAGATTGGCAAACGTTTTGGATCTTTGATCGTTCATGGTTTGGGTCAGCTTCGCACGCTCAGGGATGTCTATCCAGGCATCATGCATTTAACCATATTCTGGGGAATCGTGGCGTTACTAATCGGTACTGCCCTGGCCACAGTTGACTGGGATGTAACCCATCTGTTCTTCGACTTCCAGTTCCTCACTGGCGCATTTTATGTAGGCTATGAAATCGTCCTGGATATTTTTGGGGTGTTTTTGATCATCGGCCTCGTGATGGCCATTTACCGTCGGTATTTCGTCCGCCCTGAGCGATTGCAGGGCTTTCCAGAGAAAAATCTAGTTCGCGACGACGCCTACACTCTCATTGTGTTAAGTCTGATCGCCATTAGTGGATACCTGGTTGAAGGGCTGCGCATCGCCGTCACACAACCCGAATGGGCACGATGGTCCCCTGTAGGGAATGCCTTAGCATCGGTATTCGTCGCCACTGGTGACCCAACGAACCAAACCTTGCACGTTGTGTTGTGGATCAGTCATATCGTGATTTCATTCTCCATCCTCGCAAGCCTTCCATTCACAAAATTGTTCCACGTCTTTGCAGCACCGATTAACATCTTCTTCCGCTCATTAGAACCGGCAGGAACCATTCCCGAAGCGCGATATAACAGCGGACCAGGAGTGGAAGAATGGCGTCAATTTACCTGGAAACAAGTCCTTGATTTTGAGAGCTGCACACGATGTGGACGTTGTCAGGACATGTGCCCAGCCCATAGCAGCGGTGCCGTATTATCACCAAGAGATGCCATCATCAAACTAGAATCACACCTCTGGGAGAAGGAGAACGGACGCAGTTTACACGGTGACGTGATCACAGCCGATGAACTATGGGCCTGCACCACCTGCCTTGGATGTGTCAGTGTCTGCCCGGTGTTCATTGACCACCTTTGGACTTTCGTGGACATGCGGCGCTATTTGGTCGATGAGGGGGAAATCGATACTCAGCTTCAGGATGCCCTTGCCAACTTGGGTCGCTATGGCAACTCATTTGGTCAATCCGAACGGATGCGAGCAAGGTGGACCAAGGACTTTGAACCCAAGATCAAGGATGCCCGGAATGAGCCCGTGGAGTATCTTTGGTTTGTAGGTGATTACGCTTCCTACCATGCCAGTCTGACCGATGTCACTCGTAAAACAGCTGAGGTTTTCCAGAAAGCCGGCTTGGACTTCGGCATCCTCTACGATGGAGAAAGGAATTCTGGTAACGACGCCCGGCGAGCAGGAGAAGAAGGTCTTTACGAAATGATGGTTGAGGATAACGTAGAGGTCTTGAGTAATTGTGATTATAAGTCCATCGTCACCACCGATCCTCACTCATACAACACCCTGAAGAACGAATACCCACCCGAGATCAATAACGATAAACCGATCCTGCACTATTCCGAGCTACTCGATCAACTGATTACCTCGGGCCAATTAAGGCTAAACACTCCGTTGGATTACAAAGTCACCTACCATGATCCTTGTTACCTTGGACGCTATAACGGAGTGTACGATCCACCTCGAAGGGTACTTCAAGCAACGGGTTGTCGATTGATTGAGATGACCCGCCACGCTGATACGGCATATTGCTGTGGCGCAGGTGGAGGTCGAATTTGGATGGATGAAATTGAGGTTGAGGAACGACCCAGCGAATCTCGGATAAATGAGGCAGTCGGACTTGATGACGTTGGTGTATTTGTTGTCTCGTGTCCAAAAGACGTCACCATGTATCAGGATGCAGTGAAAACCACTGGTAAAGAAGAGCAACTGGTCGTAATGGACCTTATCGAATTAGTCCACGAAGCGATGTGAGGTGAAAGTAAAAAAGATGGCATCTGCAAGTGTGCTCGAGTCTTTGAAAACTCTGGAATTCACACAGGATCTTGAGATGCATCACTTGGAAAAGTTGGCATCAATTTCCACCCAGGTGACCTTTTCCGAGGGTGCGACACTTTTCCGAGAGGAAGACAAGAGCGAGTTAGTTTATTTGATCGAGGAAGGAGATGTTTCCATCGTCACGCAGGTTCCCGGGCATGGTCAGGTTACCATCCTCACCATCGGTCCCGGTCAGATCTTAGGGTGGTCATCGTTATTTCCGCCTCAGCGCAAGACTGCGGGGGCCATAGCCAATGAGCCCACGCGTGTCGTTGCTATCAACGCCACTCAACTCCGTGAGTTATCCCAAACAGACCATGAGTTGGGAAACAAGATCATGTGGCGCGTGGCCGAGGTAATTTCAGAACGTTTACGGGCTGCCCGACGGCAACTATTGGATATGTTCGAACCATCGAGAAATAATCAAACCTGATAAGGAGCAGGCTCGTTTTTACAGGTAACTTAGAGAATGATTTTGAAGTGGAGCAATAACTAGATTGCGATGAGCGGATTGTCAGAACGAGTACAGAAGGTTAGAGAAGGCGACTTTCGGGTATCGATTGCTACAAAGCTTATCCTAAGCTTTCTACTCATCATCGTGGTAATCAGCTTGGTCTTCATTATGGTTGGCATTCGTCTCACAAGTGACCGGATCGTCGAAGAGGCTCAGGAGAAAGTCCGCAACGACCTCAATACCGCCCGGGAGATCTATTCGACTACACTCTACGGCATCGAAGATGTGGTTCGATTTACTGCAAATAGGTTTTTCCTGAAAGATGCTTTAGTGATGGGTTACAGTGCGTCAATTGCTGAGGAACTGGAGAACGTCAGAATCAGAGAAGGGCTCGACATCTTATCACTCACTGACGCTGAGGGAAATGTAATCCTTCGCAGCAATAACTTGGATTTCTCTGAAGAATATGAAATTGAGAATGAGCTTGTTCAGAACGTTCTCATGAGAAAGAACCATGAATCTGCAACAACAATCATCAGCGATGAGGAGCTGGATAGAGAGTCCTCACAGTTAGCTGAACAGGCAAGCTTCACACTCATTGACACACCTCTCGCAATAGAAAGAGACGAGACAGAGATTACAGATGGAATGATGTTGGCTTCAGCAGCACCAGTATTTGATTATCAGAACAAGCTAGCCGGAGTGTTATACGGAGGGATATTACTAAATAGAAATTACGAGATTGTCGACAAGATTAAACAAACGGTTTATGAGGATTTGAAGTACGAGGGAAAGGACATTGGTACAGCAACAATCTTTCAGGATGACGTGAGAATAGCCACAAACGTTAGGAATAGCGATGGTTCGCGTGCGATAGGCACAAGAGTTTCCGAAGAAGTATACAACCAAGTTGTCATTGAAGGAGAGCCCTGGATCGGACGAGCTTATGTGGTGAACGATTGGTACATCACCGCTTACGAACCTATTGAAAATATCAGTAGGGATATCATCGGAATCCTATACGTTGGAATGTTAGAAGAAAAATATACTGACCTCCAACGTGAAACTGTACTTACATTTCTTGGAATTACCCTCCTGGGTTCCATCGCCGCGATGGCCCTGGCTTACCTACTAGCACGAAGGATTTCTGTACCCATTCAGGAGTTAGCTGCAGCAACTAAGGAGATCGAACAAGGAAATCTTGATGCTGAAGTTAACATTAAATCCCGCGATGAATTGGGGGAACTGGCAGAAACATTCAATGCCATGAGGGGTGCGCTGAAGGAGAGGGATAGGCAGATTAGGGAATATGCCCAGAGAAAAGTCATGGAGTCTGAAAGGCTGGCATTGATCGGTCAGATTGCAGCCAATGTGGCACACGAATTGAACAATCCACTCCAGGGCATTGTCACCTACTCGCACTTGTTGTTGGAGAAGATGTCAGATGAAAGCTCTGCTACGGATTCGCTGAACAAGATCGTTATCCAGGCCAATCGATGTCGGGACATTATCCGCGGTTTGTTGGATTTCTCGAGGCAGATAAAACCCGATAAGACTTTATGCAACATCAATTCAGTTATCGACCAGTGTGTATCATTGGTCGAGCACCAGGCTTTATTCCACAACGTTCAAATCACAAAGCATTTCAGCGAAGATCTTCCAATGGTCTATGTCGATCCATCGCAGATGCAGCAAGTCTTTATGAATATGATCATTAACGCGGCCGAGGCAATAGAGGATTCAGGGCAACTTAGTCTGGAGACCAAATTTGATCAGACCGAGGACCTTGTGGAGATCGATATTACGGATACCGGCGAAGGAATACCAGAAGAAAACCTCGATAAACTTTTTGATCCATTCTTCACAACAAAAGAGGTAGGCAAAGGCACAGGCTTGGGATTGGCCATTAGCTACGGGATTATCAAGGAGCACGAGGGGACCATTTCAGTAGAGTCCGAATTGAAGAAAGGAACTACTTTCCACATCAAACTACCCAGAAATTCTATCCCAGAGGTTAGTGATGGTAGAAGAGAAGTCCAAAGTACTGATCATTGACGACGAAGAAGTTGTCTTAGATTCTTGTACCCAGATTTTAGAGGGTGGTCCATATCATGTTGCCACTGCGCAGGATGGTATGTTTGGATTGCAACTTGTCCAGGAATTCCATCCAGACGTTGTATTTGTAGACCTGAAAATGCCGGGAATTCAAGGATTTGACGTGCTCGAAAAAATCCACAGCTTTGATCCAACCATCGTAGCTATCGTTATTACCGGCTACGCTACCGTGAATTCTGCTGTTGAGGCGATTAAGAAAGGCGCATACGATTTTCTACCAAAGCCTTTCACACCGGATGAATTTCGAGTGATCACGAGAAGGGGCATTGAGAGGAGAAAATTAGTCTTGGAGACGACTGCACTCAGAAGAGAGCGGGAAATATTGAGGGAGCAATTTGCCGCCATCGTCTCTCACGAACTCAAGTCCCCCATCAGCGCTGTCCAACAGAATTTATTTGCGCTTCAACATGAGTTGTCCGAGCAGTTGAGCGAAGAGCAGGACGATCGAATTGAACGCATGAAATCCTCGATCAACGATCTCTTGGAGTTAATCCGCACCTGGCTTCGTGTGATCACCGCCGATGCGGATATTAAGAAAATCCAGGAAACTTTCCAGCCGACCGAAATCGAATCAGTCATTTCCAAAGCCAGTGAAAACGTAGAACCGCATGCAATACGCAAGGATGTTGAGCTCGTGCCTACAATCGAAGGGTCGCCCCTGACAGTTAATGGGGATGAAATCACGCTGGTTGAAGCAGTGGTAAATCTGCTTGGGAACTCGATCAAATATTCTCGTATGGGAAGCAAGATTTTCATTAATGCAAACAGGGAAGATGACGAGATTCTGATCGTGGTCACAGACAGGGGTGTGGGGATCTCTGAAGATGACTTGCCTTTTATCTTCGGAGACTTCTACGTGGGCGATGTGAGTACTGAGGGAGAGAGAGGCAGCGGAATAGGTCTGGCCATCACCAAGCGGATCGTTGAAGCTCATGATGGCTCGATTTCAGTGGATAGTGCGCTTGGTAAAGGGAGCACCTTTGTGATCAACTTGCCAGCGATAAAAACGGATCGACAAAATGAACCCGCGGAAGACGCGGAAATCTTAATCAACAAGTAGGAAGGAGATTACAAGTGGCAGAAGGAAAGAAGTTACTGATCATTGATGATGATCCAGATTTCGTAGAAGGTCTCTTATCTATCCTAACCAATGCTGGTTACGAAGTAGATACGGCATACAATCCGAACGATGGCTTCGATGCTTTGGAGACCATGCAATATGACCTAATTTTGCTTGACATCATGATGGGTCGTGGAGCCGAAGGGGTCATGGTTGCACGCAAAATGAGAAAAGATCCAAAACTGAGGGAAATACCGGTTCTAATCATCACTGGCATTCGGGAACAGATCGCGTATCTCTTCCCTGGACAGCCAGTCCATCCTCATTTTGTGGATGTGGATGAATTGATGGAGAAACCTGTTGAGCCTGATCTTCTACTCGATCGTGTCAGCGCCTTGATACAGGCATCGGAAGAAAGAAAGGCGAAGAGTAAGGAGTGATCCATGAAAGCTGATCAACTGGGACCATGCTGATCTCTTCACTGGTTTGATCAAATAATTCAAAGGTCAGGCAAGGTCCCATTTGATCCATTCAACAAATTCATCCCTTGCAATCACAGGAAACTGTTTAGGAGGAACAAATATGGCTATGGTCAAACCCACTTTCAGCGATGAGATTGCCAATCTGCTTCACGCTGCAGGAGGGAAACCGTTAAACAATTGTATTCAGTGCGGAACTTGTTCAGGGACCTGCCCCGCAGTTGACTTCATGGACTATACGCCGAGGCGCATCATCGGCATGGTTCAAGCCAACATGAAGGAAGAGGTGCTCGGTAGCAATACATTCTGGTACTGTGCATCTTGCTATCACTGTACGGTGAGATGCCCAGCGGATATCGACATCGCCGGGACCATGTATGGACTGAAGCGGTACTCCATTTGGAAACATCAGCATCAGGAGGGACTGGTTGGGCCTGTGTTCTCAGAAACCTTCGTTAAAACAATTCTGAGAAATGGAAGATCCTTCGAACCTCTCTTGGCTACCACGTATCTCTTTAGCGCGAGTGTCAAAGAATTCATTCAAGAAGCAGTCACTGGCACAAAAATGATGTTAAAGGGAAGGATGCCCGTCGTGCCGACAAGAATTAAAAGACTCGACAATTTTAAGCGGATGGTAAGCAGGGTCATTCCTCTGGAGGCAGAATCATGAAGGAATACGCGTATTTCCCCGGCTGCTCTCTGGAGAGAATCGGCCTCAGTTACCATCAGTCATCGCTTGAGACCACCAACAAGGTGGGAGTGCAACTCAAAGAACTGGAGGACTGGAATTGTTGCGGTGCTACAACCTACTTCCATGTTGATGAACTGCTCGCTCATACACTCTGCGCTCGTAACCTCGCTATGGCGGAAAAGGAGAACCTGGACGTGGTTGCCCCCTGCAGTGCTTGTTATAAGAACACGTACTTCACGAACAAGCACTTGAAGGAAGATGCAGATTTGGCTGATCACATCAACTATGCTTTGGAGGCCGATAACCTCAGTTACTCTGGAAAGAGTGAGGTTAAACATCTGATGCAGATCTTCGTTGAAGATGTCGGATACGAAGCTATCCAAGAACAAGTGACAACGCCCTTGGAAGGGCTCAAGGTTGCGCCATATTATGGTTGTCAGGTCCTGAGACCGAGGAAAGATCACGAAGATGTCGAGCAGGCTGAATTCTTTGAAGATCTCCTCTCGGCGATTGGTGCACACCCCACCCCCTACCCTCTCAAACTCAAGTGCTGCGGTGGCTCACTGCTCATATCAAATCGCGTTGCTGCCTTGAGTATGGTTCGTAATCTGCTCAAAAACGCTGAGGACCATGATGCGGATGTCATCGCGACTGTCTGTCCGATGTGCCAGGTAAACCTGGAGTGTTATCAACGACAAGTCAACCAGGAATTTGGCACTCAATTCTCAGTTCCCGTGGTGTATTTCACACAACTCATCGGTCTAGCATTCGGAGTTCCTGGAAGAAAACTTGGTATTGGCTCAGAGATCGTCTCAACAACTCCGCTTGCACCATTTGTGAGGTGAAGATTGCGATATTCAAATACATACTCCGTCACGCTTCTAGAAGGGCATAACTCGAAAGGATGGAATCTATGAGTGAAAAAGTTGGAGTGTACATCTGCCACTGCGGCAGCAATATCGCCGGGGTTGTCGACGTCGAGGCAGTCTCCAAGTGGGCGGGAGAAGAGCTTGAGAACGTCGTCGTCTCTCGCGATTACAAATTCATGTGCTCTTCGCTTGGTCAGGAATTAATCGAAGAGGATATCAAGAAAGAGGGACTCACACGAGTCGTGGTTGCGGCTTGTTCACCGCACCTTCACGAAAAGACATTCCGCCGTGCTTGCTCCAACGCTGGCCTGAATCCCTATCTATGCCACATGGCAAGCATCCGCGAGCAGGTGTCCTGGGTGATTGAAGACAACGAGGTTGCGACTGAAAAGGCAAAGGCGATGATCGCTGGGGCGGTCAATCGAGTGCAATTGCATGAGGAACTCGAGCCGAGCCTTGTTCCAGTCAACCCTCACACCTTGGTTGTCGGTGGGGGCATCGCAGGCATCCAGGCTTCATTGGAGCTGGCTGATGCTGGCTATCCTGTTTTTCTCGTGGAACGGGAACCATCTATTGGTGGTCACATGGCCCAATTCGATAAAACATTCCCCACCCTGGACTGCGCCGCTTGTATCCTCACCCCACGAATGTCTGATGTTGGCGCCCACCCCGATATCACCTTGCTGAGTTACAGCGAGGTCGAAGAGGTTTCTGGTTACGTTGGCAACTTCACTGCACGGATCAAGAAAAAAGCGAAGTATGTCAACGAGGAGCTATGTACAGGCTGCGGAATCTGTATTGAGAAGTGCCCAAAGAAAGTGATCGACGACGTCTTTGAGGTAGGGATGGGGTATCGGAAATCAATCTACCGGCCATTCCCACAAGCAGTTCCGAACATCCCTGTGATAGACACCGAATCATGTACCTATTTCGAGCGTGGGAAGTGTAAAGCATGTGAGATCTTCTGCCCCACTGAAGCGATTGATTTCGAGCAAGAGGACACATATCTTGATGTCGATGTGGGCAATATCATCCTAGCAACGGGATACGACCTTTTTGACTGCGGGTCCATGCCCCAATACGGACACGGACAATTGGCGAATGTCTTCACCAGTCTTGAGTTCGAAAGAATGTGTAATGCTTCCGGCCCGACCGATGGAAAGATCGTCCTGCGGGATGGGGTCACAGAGCCGGAGTCTGTGGCTATTATCCACTGTGTCGGCAGCCGAGATGAGAACCACAATCGATATTGCTCTGCGATTTGTTGCATGAGCGCGCTCAAGTTCGGTCACCTGGTGATCGAAAAAACCAACGCAGAAGTTTTCTCGTGCTACATCGATATGCGAACCAATCAAAAGGGGTACGAAGAGTTCTATGAGCGCTTACTCGAAGAGGGAATGCACTTCATCCGCGGAAAAGTCGCTGAAGTGACTGACGCCGCACGACTTCCAGGCGAAGAGGATAAGCTAATCGTTCAGGTTGAGGACACTTTGCTCGGGAAGCAGCGTCGAATACCCGTTGATATGGTGATCCTGATGGCTGCCGTGGAGCCGAGGGCGGACGCCAGGGATGTGGGTCTGCAATTTGGTATCGCTTGCAGCATGGAGGGTTGGTTCACCGAACGACACCCCAAGCTCGATCCCGTCGCAACAATGACCGACGGAATCTTTGTCGCTGGCGCTGCCCAGGGTCCGAAGGATATCCCTGCAACCGTAGCTCAAGGCGCTGCTGCAGCTGCGCGAGTCCAAGGAATGATCACGAAGGGAACAGTGGAGATCGAACCAGTCGTAGCAACCATTCACGAAGAGAACTGCTCAGGCTGCAGGATCTGTAACACCCTCTGTCCATTCAACGCAATTGAATACCTGGAGGATAAAGAAGTAAGTTACGTGAATAGCGCATTGTGCAAAGGTTGTGGTACCTGTGTAGCAGCTTGCCCCGCTCAGGCAATTTCAGGTGCTCACTACAGCAACGATCAAATTTTCGCTGAGATTGAAGGACTGCTCTACGATGTAATTGGCGGCAATGGAACAAAGCCGAAGGTAGAGCAGGAACCGATCCCTGCTTAGTGGAGGAAGTGACATATGGCTGAAGAAAAATTTGAACCGAAGATCGTGGCCTTCCTGTGTAATTGGTGCTCATATCGCGCCGCAGACTTGGCAGGGACGGCCCGGATTAAGTACAAACCCAATGTGCGCATGATACGTGTGATGTGCAGCGGACGTGTCGATCCTACCTTTGTGCTTAAAGCACTCTCACTAGGCGCAGATGGCGTGATGATCGCAGGATGTCATCCTGGCGAATGCCACTACCTAGAACAGAATTACAAAGCCCTAAGGCGTTACACCATGCTCAAACACACTCTGCGCGCTCTTGGCGTTGAGGAGGATCGAGTGCGCCTTCAATGGGCATCGGCTGCAGAAGGTGTGCAATTGGCGGAAGCCATTAACGACATGGTTGAAAAGGTGAGCGCACTTGGCCCGCTCAGCTGGTCGGATAATTGGTCCGAAGATGGAAACATCGAATCCGCCATCGAGCGACTTGTCGAGGAACACGCGGAAGCGATGGAGGTGCCGGCATGACGGACAAAGGCAAACTTGCTAATTACTGGGCGGCTTCCTGCGGAGGTTGCGAGATTGCCGTCCTGGGCATCAATGAAAAAATCCTTGATGTCGCTAACGCATTCGACATCGTACTCTGGCCGGTAGCAGTGGATGCCAAGGTGCGCAGCATCGAGAAAATGGATGACAAAAGCATCGATCTGTGCCTCTTCAATGGCGCTATTCGCACCAGTGAGCAGGAATATATGGCTCGATTGCTGCGAGCGAAATCGAAAGTTCTTGTAGCATTTGGCTCCTGTGCTCACGAAGGTTGTATACCAGGACTTGCGAATGTAACCAACCGCGAAGAGATTTTCCAGACTGCGTACTTTGACACACCTTCGACCGATAATCCCGAAGGTGTGGTGCCACTCACAGAGACTGAAGTCGACGAGGGTATGCTCTACCTACCGGTTTTCTACGATACGGTCAAAACCCTCGGACAAACTGTGGAGGTCGATTACTACCTGCCCGGATGTCCACCGGAACCTGAGAGAATCTGGGATGCGATCGTCGCCATCTTGGAAGGCAAGCTCCCCGCCCCAGGTTCAGTCATCGGCGCAGAGACAACCGTCTGTGATGACTGCCCTCGGACTCGCGAGGAAAAGAGAATCACGGAGTTTATACGAACCTGGGAAATCATCCCAGATACAGAAGCTTGTCTACTCGAACAGGGGTTGGTCTGTTGTGGAATTGCAACCCGAGCTGGATGTGGTGCGCTTTGCCCGACCGTTGGATCTCCATGCATTGGCTGCTATGGACCCAATGCTGGTGTTGAAGATTTCGGCGCCCGAATGATCACAGCCCTGGCATCTGTAATCGACTCAGAGGATCCTGAAGAGATCGACCGCATCATCAGCAAAGGAATCCCGGATCCCATTGGTACTTTCTATCGATTCAGCCTGGCTCACAGCGAACTTCGCCGAACCGCTCTCACCAATGGTGGAAACGGTCAAGCTGAAGCTGCCGAGACGGCTTGAGAGGAGTTGGAATATGAAGCGAATATCCATTGATCCCATCACCCGTCTTGAGGGTCACGGCAAGATAGACATCTTCCTCACAGATGAAGGTGAGGTAGCAAATGCATACCTGCAGGTGCCTGAGTTGCGCGGATTCGAAAGATTCTGCGTTGGAAGGCCTGCTGAGGATATGCCCAATATCACCAACCGCATTTGTGGCGTCTGCCCAGAAGCTCACCACATGGCTTCGACCAAGGCATTAGATGCGGTCTTCCACGTCGACCCACCTCCGACAGCCAAGAAGTTGCGCGAGTTGTTCTACAACATCTTCTATGCAACTGACCATACGACTCACTTCTACGCTCTGGGTGGACCCGATTTTGTCATGGGTCCTGACGCTCCGGTCGCGGAGCGCAACATACTTGGCGTCGTCCAAAAGGTTGGGATGGACATCGCCGGTAAAGTGCTGAAAATGCGCGCCGATGGTCACCATCTCATCAAGATGATGGGTGGACGACCCGTACATCCGAATTGGGGTCTTCCTGGCGGTGTCAGTCGTGGGATAACGGAGGAACAGCGCGAAGAGATCGAGGCGCGTGGTGTTGAGGCAATCGAGTTCGCCAAATTCTCGATTCAGCTCTTCAATGACATCGTTCTTGGAAATGACGATTACGTCAGCCTAGTCACCAACGATGCGTATGTGCACCGTACTTACAATATCGGCACCGTCGATGAAAACAACCACGTCAACTTCTACGACGGCATGATTCGAATCGTTGGACCTGACGGATCAGAACATGCCAAGTATGAAGCTAAGGACTACCAGGAGTACATCGCCGAACATGTGGAGCCCTGGTCGTACTTGAAGTTCCCATTCCTGAAGAAGGTTGGATGGAAGGGATTCGTGGACGGTGAAGATTCAGGAGTTTATAAGGCGACGCCGCTATCGCGTCTGAACGCTGCCGATGGTATGGCGACTCCGCTTGCCCAGGCGGAATATGAACGGATGTATGAAACCTTGGGTGGAAAGCCTGTCAATCACACCCTGGCGACACACTGGGCGCGATTAATCGAGCTGCTCTATGCCGCAGAACACTGGGTCGAGCTATCACAGGATCCGGAGATCACAGGAGAAGATTTCCGAGTTCTGCCAACCGAGACACCTGATGAAGGCGTAGGTTGCGTTGAGGCGCCACGTGGAACCCTAACCCATCATTATTGGACCGATGAGCGCGGCATTCTCACAAAGGTGAACCTGATCGTCGGGACGACCAATAACAATGCTGCGATCAACATGTCCGTGAAGAAGGCAGCGGAGGGTCTGATCTCGAAGGGCGTCGAGATCAAGGAAGGCCTCCTGAACACCATCGAGATGGCATACAGGGCATACGATCCATGTATGGCATGTGCAACACACACTCTGCCAGGCCAAATGCCACTCGAGGTGACCATTCGAGATAAGGATGGCGAAATACTGGAGCACTTGACGAAGAATCTGGAGTAAAAGCTTTCAGCTGTCAGCCATCAGCTTTCAGCCCACTTATATGTATTGAAGTTGGCTGATCGCTGATCGCTGATCGCTGATAGCTGAATGTTATGAAAACCTTGATTCTAGGATTAGGAAATCCCCTCCTCCGAGACGATAGTGTCGGTCTTCGCGTTGTGCAGGAACTACGCACCAAAATTAACGGTGCACCTGATGTTGAATTAGGCGAAGACTATTGGGGTGGATTGCGTCTGATGGAGCGTATGATCGGCTTCGAACGTGCTATCATCATCGACGCTATATGCACTGATGCAGATCCAGGCACGATACATCTCCTTTCACCTGACGACATTCCCACACAGCGAAGTGCCTCTGTGCATGACATGAACTTGTCCACAGCCCTGGAATTTGGTCGTCAAGCAGGGGCGAAGTTGCCATCCAAAGATGAAATCGTGCTGATTGGTGTGGAAGCAGCGGATGTGCAGACATTTGATGAGGCATTATCTCCAGAAGTGGAAAACGCCTTACCCCAAGCAGTCGCAGTCGTGTTATCCGCACTTAACAAAGAGAGAGAAGAAATATGATTTCACCAGAAGTACTTCGACGTTATCCGCACTTCGCTGGAATTGATGAGGGATGCCTAGGTGGCGTTGCCAGCATGAGCGAGGAGCGTGAATTCAAAAACGGCGAAACGATATTTGAAGAAAGCGGTGCTTACCTGGCTACCGCAAGGATTTACGAGAAGGGCGAGAAGGCCACCCATCTTATGCTCCTCACCGATGGCAAGGTCGACGTTGCCTTAACCCTTGGTACTGGAGAGAAGGCGATCGTAGGCACGCTCGTTGAGGGCGATCTGATGGCTTTATCTGCTTTGATCCCTCCCTATCAACTTTCCGCAACTGGTATCGCCAAAGAGGACGGCAAACTGATTCAAATCGAGGCAGAACCACTGCGGGATCTCTGTGAGGACAACCCAAGTCTTGGTTATCGCCTAATGCAGGGTGTTGCGAAAGGTCTCATGACACGCCTGCAAGATACGCGCGTCGAGCTCGCCGGGCAGAGCTACGCACCATAATCGTGATAGCCTTTTGATTGAAAAATGCAGAGGATTTTAAACCTCTGCATTTTTTTAACCCAACCCTCTGTTATTGCGAACGAAGTAAAACAATCTCCTCCACCCATTTCTCATTGCGAGCGAAGCGAAGCAATCTCACTTGTCTAATTGTCTCTGCGAGCCACGTAGTGGCGAAGCAATCTACTCCTTCACAATTGGAAACACATTGGTTTTTGGGGATTGCAGAGCTTGTCCTGAGCGAAGCGAAGGATCTCACCAGCTTCGCTGGCTCCTTCTCGCAAAGACATGTGAAGGTCTTGGGGATTGCGGAGCCTGTCCTGAGCGAAGCGAAGGATCTACCCTACAGGCTTCTCGCAATGACATAACAAAGTAACAAAAACAGGAGCGGAAAAACCGCTCCTGCGTATCACTTCGTAACCGAATGGCTGCAAGGTTCAAAACAGAAATTCACATCTTTCGAGGTTCCAGATTTGGACCTGCTTCCACGATCTCGGCCTCGCACTCCTTCTCAAATTTCTTAAAGTTCTCGCGGAAGCGTGTCGCCATCTCACGATACTTATCGAAATACTCGTCCTTGCTCGGCCAAGAAGAGGCTGGATCGAGGACATCATCAGGAACACCCGCACAAGTCAATGGCACATCAAATCCAAATACCGGATCGGATCTGTACTTAATATCCTCGAGCTTCCCACTTAGCGCAGCGCTCAGGATTGCGCGCGTGTGCCCAATGCTGATCCGCTTGCCAACGCCGTAAGGTCCACCCACCCACCCCGTGTTGATCAACCAGCAGCGAGCGTCATGGCGCTCGATCTTACGTTTGAGCAGATCGGCGTAATGACCAGGATTATGAACCATGAATGGCGCGCCAAAGCATGTGCTGAAAGTGATCTCTGGCTCCTCCCCAAGACCCACCTCCGTTCCACCTACCTTTGAAGTGTATCCAGATAGGAAGTGGTAGATGGCCTGCTCAGGAGTCAGCCTAGCGATGGGCGGCATCACGCCGGAGGCGTCGCAAGTTAGCAGGACGATGTTCTTCGGATGTCCCGCCCGTTTCTCAGGGAGTGCATTATCAATATATTCCAAAGGATAGGATGCCCGGGTGTTCTCTGTGATCGTGTCATCATCCAGGTCGATCAACCTGGTTACGGGATCATAGATCACGTTTTCCAGGATGGTGCCGAATCGCTCAGTGCAAGCGTAGATGTCCGGTTCGGCTGTAGGAGACAGCTGAATCACTTTTGCGTAGCAGCCACCCTCAAAGTTGAATATGCCCTCATCGCTCCAGCCGTGCTCGTCGTCGCCGATGAGGCTTCGTTCAGGATCTGCGGACAATGATGTTTTTCCAGTACCTGAGAGCCCAAAGAAGAGCGCCACATCGTCATCATCACCTTTGTTGGCAGAGCAGTGCATTGGCATCACACCTTGGAGTGGGAGAAGATAGTTTAGCAGTGTGAATATCGACTTCTTTATCTCTCCACCATAGGCGGTGTCGCCAATGATGCAGAGCTTCTGCTCGAAGCTCAGGGCGATGAAAGTGTTGCTCACCGTGCTGTCAATAGGTTGAAAGGCCTTGAAAGAAGGAATGGACATAACGGTGAATTCAGGAACATGGCGTCGGTATTCATCGTGGGTTTTCGGAAGGATGAACATATTGCGCGCGAAGATACTATGCCACGCATACTCCGTGATGATGCGTACTGGCAATCGATATTCCGGATCCGCTCCCGCATAACAATCCTGGACGAAAAGATCCCGCCCTTGCAGAAAGCCTTGAAGCCGATCGAGTAGCTCGTTGAACTTCTCTGGGCTGTATGGCCGGTTGTACTCTCCCCACCAAACACGGTCTTCTGATGGTTGCTCTCTCACGATGTACTTGTCACCGGCTGCCCTTGCCGTATGTTTTCCAGAATCCACGATGATTGGACCTTGATGCGAAATCCTTCCCTCCCTGCGGAATGCAACTTCCTCGTAGAGTGATTCTGTAGGAAGATTCCAATAAACCTTCCTCATATTGAACAGAGAATGATTGTCTAGTCCGTAGTCGCTTTTAAGTGCTCCTGCTTCTTTCTCTGCAGGTGTCTTGATGTTGAGTATGTTATTCATAACCAATCCCTGATGAGTTTTCTATCGCCGATGTAGATCTCATTGGGCGACTCAGGATCTAGCGCCCATTTGATCCTGGCGATCCCTTCCGTCACATCTTTCACGCTTCCAGCAAAGCTCAACCGGAGATGACCTTCCATGCCGAATGGCTTTCCCGGCACTGTGACCACAAGTGCCTTCTTCAAGAGGAAACTCGCCAAATCCACAGAGTCCTTGTTGTAAGCTCGAAAATCTGGCATGCAGTAGAAGGTCCCGTCTGGACGAGTAATTCGAATTCCCGTAAAAGTGTCCAGTTCTTGCATCATCACATCGCGGTTGTTCTGGATAGTCAGTCTCAAGCTTTCGATCACGCTCTGGACGCCGGTGAGCGCTCCTTCGGCTGCTGCTTGAGAGATCACAGAAGCGCATGAGGTCGTCTGTGCCTGGACGTTGGTCATGACCTCGACGATGTCTCTGCTTGCCACCGTCCAGCCGATGCGGAAGCCTGTCATACCGTAGGCTTTCGACACACCGTTTATGACGATGAGCTTCGAGTTCTCGATGTCTTTGGTAGTGTACTTGTACGGAGATGGCGGCCTCTTCCCATCGAATACGAGCCGGTGATAAATATCGTCCAAGATGAGGTAGATATTCTTGCGCTCGCAGAAATCTACAATTTCAGCGATGAAGTCCTCCGAGTACATGACGCCAGAAGGATTGTTGGGGCTATTGACGATAATGGCCTTGGTGTAGGAGCCAACGACCTCCTCGATATCCTCCATACGTGGATAGAATGTGCCGTTTTCTGGGACAACAGCGACAGGCGTCCCATAGCACATCTTGACCATTTCTGGGTAACTGACCCAATATGGCGCTAAAAGGACCACCTCATCCTGGTTTTCAACTACTGTGAAGAGGGCATTGTAAATAGACTGCTTGGCGCCTTCGGAGACAATGATATTCTCCGGAGCGACAAGCTTGTCATAATTCTCTTCCATGTAGCGAATGATGGCTTTCTTCAATGAAGGTAGGCCATCGGTAGGTGTGTACTTGATATCACCTGTAGTCAACCTCGCTGCCGAATTCAGAAGGGCTTGAATCGGTGCTTTGTTTTTCGGCTCACCGATGCCCAGGTGAATGACCGGTTCGCCCTTTGCACGCAGCATCCTGGCTTCTTCATTCAAGCTGAGCGTTGGTGATTCTGCGACCTCTCTAGCATGCTGGCTAATGCTCATAGAATCTCCTATAACTTACCCATTTAAGGAACAAAAGGGCATTTGATTTAATAATCAATTATAGTCGCTGTGGTTCGGAACTGGAGGGTGAACCCTCATATTCTTCAAGTGCAACCTATCCAACAAAAAGATGCGCGAGATGAACTAAGTTGCATGAATCACATTGAAGCCCTAGCAATGTGATGCAGAACGGCTCGAGCAAGCGCGGCATCATCTTTCGCGCGGTGCGTATTGGGCAACGAGATATTGCACTGCCTCCCAGCATTCTCTAGGCTTTGCCACCTGTAGGTCCTGTGAGAGGGATTCCACGCACCGTAGAACTGCGCGTAGAGATGCATAATGCAGGTCGTCGTTGCGGTCGGCAGATCCCATTGAAGCCGATACAGACCATGGGATTGGCGCATCATGCGCAAGTCAAACTCCGCGTTATAAATGGCGATCTCCATCCCCTCGATGACCCTAGCGACCTCCGGCCAGATATCAGCCCAAGTTAGAGCATCCCTCACGGTCTCATCCGTGATCCCATGAATGGCTACTGCGTCTGGAGGGATCTTCTTTACAGGTCGAACGAGAGAATCCAGCAGCACCTCACCTTCAGAATCCAGGATAGAGATCTCCACGATCTCATCACCCGGCCCGAGACCCGTAGTCTCCGTATCCAGATAGAGTGGCTGACCCGCGATCTTAGACTTCGCGATCTCAATCGCCCTCTTTCGATCATCCTCCCTCATCACCCTACTCCCCAATCATAAACCTTTCTACCCAATAACTCTTCAACTTATCAACCTCTTCATTTCTTGACTTGCTATTATTCTCTAATCGCTAGTCTCCAGTCTCTAGTCTCCCTTCTGACCAATCCCTGTTCCCAAATACCCACTACCACAATTTTACTCATTCTCCATCATTGATTTACGATATAATGAAGTCGCATTCGCCCCTGTAGCTCAATGGATAGAGCGCCTGACTTCGAATCAGTAGGTTGGGGGTTCGAGTCCCTCCGGGGGCGCCTGAGATTTTGGTGTACCTACGGCCCAACATCCCCACATATACGGGAGAAGACCCTAGTTTAGTTTCAGGGTCTTTTTGGTTTACTGCAGTTTTATTGCAATCCACACAAAGGTACTTGACAAGGCAGATAATTTTTGCTATACTAGCGCCAAGAACTTTGTGTCACAAAGTATACGGCAAGACAAAGTTTGTTCATGGAGATTTAATCATGTCTGAGACAACCGATTTACGCCAAGTACAAAAACGAATCTATCAATTGATGAGCTTCGAAGATGGGCTTTGGGATTTGTTGCTGGGCACTATTTTCATGTTCCTGGCTATCTATCCAATCACCCGAGAGCTCCTAGGGCCTGAATTGAATATCGTTCTTTTCCTGGGGGGTTTGGGGTTGTTGGCCGTAGGACAGCTGGCTCTACGGTATTTCATCAGTTTACCCAGGATCGGGTACATGCGACCACGCCGCTCACCCAAGCTTCGCCTCCTAGCCATCTTCACCGTAATCATGGTCCTACTCACCTTCAGCCTGTTGTTGGTAACATTCCTCGGCCCGGGTTCGGAGGCTGCTCCAAGTGCAACAATCGAGACCTCCACCGAGCGAGGATACACGGTAGAGCTCATCGCCCTGCTTGTGATAGGGGGTCTTTTCAGTGCCATGGGATACTTCTTTGGCGTTTCGCGACTGTACTTTTATGGCTGGTTGATAGGCCTAGCCAACCTCGCCTCCGTCTACATGACCCATAATGCTGGGTGGACCTTCAACATTCCTTTAGCCGTCGTGGCTGGGATGATCCTGATTATTGGATTCGTACTCCTGAGCCACTTCTTGCGTAAGTATCCAATACGCACGCAGGAGGCTTGAGATGGAAGGGAAGGCAAGCATCGATCCGGGGTTGCGAAATTTGGCAGAGGTCGATCGCCTCGTCCATGAGCCTGCACGCCTGATGATCCTGATGGTCCTTTACACCGTGGAGAGCGCTGACTTCACCTTCCTGGTCAACACTACCGAACTCACCGATGGGAACTTATCCTCCCACTTGAGCAAACTAGAGGCCGCAGGTTACGTCAAAATCGAGAAGGGTTACGCAGGCAAGAAACCACGCACAACCCTTCAGCTGACAGGGAAAGGTCGACGTGCCGTTGAGGATTACAGCAACACCATGCAACATGCCATGCGGAATCTATCAAAGTGACGCGTAGCGAAAGGAAAGACACGCGGACCTTAAAGGTGTCCGCGTGTCTTCTTGTCAGGGCGCTACAGAGTTATCCCGAAATGTTCAAGCAACAATCGAAGGAAATCCCCCCTTTGTGGCACAGTCCTTTTCTCAACCACCTTGCCTCTCGTTATTGTAAAAGTATCCGGGGATTAAGGTTTTTCTGCCTTCCTGTGTAGCCACAGTGCAAACCATGCGCTGCGTAAGTAGATATCGACCATCACTGCGAGGATGAATACTACGCCCTTTATTACTTGCTAGTAATAGGAGGGAATCCGCATCAGATTCAATCCTTTTCATATTACTCCTTACTCCCACGATCAAGGCGCTGATACAAGCCCCAATAAAATTACGTACCCGCCAAAAAGACAAACCGCTCCATAGACTGCAGCCTTCCGTCGCGGCGCCTCTGAGGCGCTCTCGATATACCCAACCTAGTCGTTGTCGATATTCATAACATTGACGTTGGGCGCAGGTGTCGTACCGTCGTAGTTGGGGTCTAAACTCGTCGAGGGCGTAAAGACGATCGTATAAGGCTGGTCGCCGTCCTGCACTGGGTCATCCTGGCCTGTCACCGTCACCGTCTGCGGCGTACTCCAGTTCAACGGCGTAAACACCTTACTCGTCGCACCGACCGTTCCCTCGGTAATATCGTTGGAGTCATAATTCACGATCACGTTCGCCGTCGGTTGTGCATTAAGCACGATCGTAAAGGTCGCCGTCCCGCCGCTCTCCGTCGTGTCACCGCTGATCGCACTCACCGTGTAGCCCGCTATATCGTTGTCAATATTTGTAACATTGACATCGGGCGATGGCGTCGTCCCGTTGTAGTTGGGATCTACACTCGTGGAGGGAATAAAGACGATCGTATAAGGCTGGTCGCCATCCTGCACTGGGTCATCCTGGCCTGTCACC